>ERZ779851.1560-NODE-1560-length-19824-cov-10.063331_pt1 | contig 19824 bp, 17 predicted proteins | sample MGYA00511094_ERZ779851 | MGnify/ENA primary metagenome ERZ779851 (study PRJEB29588, sample SAMEA2155512) | human gut metagenome | biome: human gut; feature: human-associated habitat; material: faeces | place: Denmark | collected 2008/2010 ...
CCGTACCTGCCAAGTGGATCATGACAGCAAGGCAATACGTGCTGAATATCTATACTGAAAATCGGGCTTATGTAAGACCTTTCAAAACTGGATTCGGATAAAATCCGTTCCTTATGGTTTTAATCTGCGTATTACCTCAAGTCGCATCGTGGGGTAAGGGGATGGTGTGCACAAATCGGACAAAATTCACGCTCATACTATCATGATGCATAGTGTTCAAGCTCTTTACTGCAATTGAGATTGTCATTGAGATTGCTTGCGGATTTTAGGTCGATCTGTCTTCTCCAGGTCAGTCACGCAGTTCCGTACCCGGTTTGGAGGGCGGCTGCCGACTATCTTTTCTTGCGCGCAAAAGGCGGCTTTCCTGCAGGTATGATCATGGGTCAAGAAACTCTCGCAGCCTCCTGTCCCTTCTCCTTATATATATAAGGTCTTTGTCAAAATCAAAATAAGGTCTTCGTCAAAAGTCCTTTTTGTCGATTTGATTTATGAAATTCAGGCCAACGCGATGGCTCATCCGACCCAAATCTCAAGTTGGCCCCGATGGGCCCTTTGGGCTGGCGAATATGTGTCGTGAGACACGAAAAAACGACTTGGTGCCGCCCAGGCCGCTGGGCGGCACCAAGTGTGAGAGATATTATCCGCAGTGGAAGTGACGCTCCACGAGTGCCTGGAGCTTGCTGTCGTCTCCGGCGATGTCGTCGCGCATCGTGCGATCGTTGAAGGCGCGGAGTTCCTTGAGGATACCGTCGATCATCTTCGGTGAGAAGACGCCATACTCCTCGTAGACGGCGCGCTGCTGCTCCAGGCAGTCGGCCGATGCGGCGCAGCTGTCGGGCAGCGCCTTCATGGCTGCGAGCTTGGCAGCATTCTCCGGGGCGTGGATGTCTCCGTCGGCGAAGGTCTGCTCGGCCACCTCCTCGGCGTTGGGCATCTCGAAGCCATGGCGGCAGGCCACGCAGAGGCCGGCCAGGAGCTGGAAGATGTCGGCAGAACCGTCCGGTGAGCGCATCTCCACGGTCTGCTTGGAGGTGTAGTCGCGCTCCACGTGGGGCTCGTTGGGGTTAGCCTCCATGCACATGTCGCGGCCCGAGGTCCATCCCAGCGGCACGCGCACGAGCACGGAGCGGTTGGACATGCCCCAGCAAATGTTCGTCGGGGCCTCCTGGTGCGGCACGAGGCGCAGCCATGACATCGGGTTCTTGTTGCCGAAGGCGGTGATGCTCTGTGCCAGGTCCATCATGCCTGCGATGGCCTTGCGGGCCTCCACGGAGAGCGTGCGCTCCGGGGTGAGCATCATGTTGCGGCCGTCCTTCATGATTCTCATGTGGATGTGCATGCCGCTGCCGGCCTTGCCGACGATGATCTTCGGCGAGAATGTGATGTTGTAGCCCTCCTGATGGCCGAGGTTGCGGATGATCCACTTGGCCACGAGCAGCTCGTAGGCGCACTCATCTGCTGGCACGGGGAGAAACTCGATCTCGTTCTGCTCATAGCAGAGGCCGTCCTTGGTGAAGTTGCCCACCTCGGAGTGGCCGTACTTGATGCGGCCGCCACACTCGGCGATGAGCTTCATGCAGCGCGTGCGGAAGTCGTTGGCCTTGGCGAAGGGAGCCGTCTCGTGGTAGCCCTTTTGGTCCGTGGCGGGGAAGGAGGGGTCGTTGGCTTTGATGACGTAGTACTCCAGCTCGCCCATGGCCTGGAATTCCATGCCCGTGACTTTGTGGAAGGCCTGCATGGCCTTTCTGAGCGTATGCTCCGGTGCGGAGGCCAGCGGCTGGCCGTCGCGGTCGAAATAGTCGCAGAGCAGGCAGAGTGTCGGAATCTCCTGGAACGGGTCGATGAAGGCCGTGCGGAAGACCGGCAGCACGTAGAGGTCGCTGCTGGCTGCCTCGATGGAGGAGAAGAGCGAGCTGCCGTCCACGCGCTCACCACAGGTGAGGATGGTGTTGAGATAATCGGCGGAGTTGAGCATGAAGTTGAGCGTCTTCAGTCGTCCGTCGCCGCCAGGGTACATCAGATTGACCATGCGGATGTCGAAATCCTGCACGACGCGAATGATATCTTCCTTGGTGAAGTCCTTCGGGGCCTTGCCCAGATGAGCGGCCACGCGGTTAGCCGTAGCCAAAAAATTGTTTGCCATTTGCTTTTAGTTATTTTTTATTTCGGTTTTGTTCTCTTGTCTCGCCGCCTTCCTGCGGCGTCTGCTTGCGCAGCGGTCTTCTGCTGCAGGCGTGGACAAAGTTAGGCAATAACTTTGGAATGAGCAAATATTTTTTAGGAAAATAATTGTTTGATGTCTTTTGGGGTCCCGTCCTACGATGGTGTGGAATATTTGCAAACTTGCGTTTTTAACGTTTAACGTTTTTGTTTTAGTAGGGGTTCGTTTTGGGGCCGGTCAAACCGCGCTTGGTAGTGAAAAACGAAAAAGAACCGACAAAAAGATTTGGCGGAAACGTAAAAACTTATTATCTTTGCCCCCATGACAGAGAAGAAGGCAGGGGAGGAAACCCCCAGCGGCGGCTCTCGCAGGCCGTCGGCGAAAACCACGAAGCGCGGCGCCAAGGCCAAGAAGGCCGACGTCAAGCGCGACATCAGCCACGACCTCATCCCGATAGCGGAGGAGACGTGGCTCCTGCAGCCCATTGCCGTGACGATGATGCGCCACGACTACAGCCAGGTGCAGGTGCGCATCCTCGTGAGCATCGTCGAGAGCCTGCAGAACATCCTGCAGGGAATGCTCAACGGCGGCACCTCGCGCCAGCTCGATATCTTCCGCAGCGACGAGCTCGATGAGGACGGCCGCATGCCCATCAAGATGCCGTTCAAGGAGCTGGGGGTCAGTCCGAGCCACTACCCGCAGCTGCGCAACTCGCTGAAGATGCTCGCCTCCATCCCCGTGGAGATACCCTACAAGACGCAGGAGGGCCGCAAATATACCAAGGCGACCAACCTCTGCGACGTCTATATCCCCGAGGACAACAGCTACTCGAAGTATGCCATCCTCAAGATCGACCGTACCGTGGCCGAGCGCCTCGTCTCATTCGATTTCGGCTACCACCGCCTGGGCAAGCAGATCGTCTTCGCGTGTAAGAACCGCTACACGCAGCGCATCTACATGTTCATCGCCTCATGGCTCGACAAGGGCAAGGCCGTCATCGACCCGCTGGAGTTTCGCAAGATGCTTCGGCTGGAGAAGAACTACAAGAAGTTTCCCGACTTCTGCCGCCGCGTGCTCGACCCCGCCCGCTCGGAGCTCCAGAAGCTTGCCGAGGACGGCTTCTGCGACTGCTGGTTCGACTACGACCGCCTCTACCTCCACGGCCAGCGTGGCGGCGAGCCCGACAAGCTCGTCTTCACCATCCATCGTGCTGGCGGCCCGCTCACGGACCAGCTCGCCGAACTCACCGATGCCCAACGGCGCTACGTGGGCGACATGCTCGTGCGCCACTTCGCCTTCAATGGCGAGGACGCGGCCCGACTGGCGGCCCGCATCACGCCCGAGACCTACCAGGCGGCCGTGCAGAAACTCATGGACCTGCTGGAACGCTTCAAGACCATGGCCGTCAAGGACCGCGCGGCCTACACCTACCGCGCCATGGACGAACTTATCCGCTCCCGCGAGACTGTGGAGGCCGAGGCCGAGGAAGTAGGCGACAAGAAAGAGGAGAAAGAAGACGAGAAAGTTGACGGCAAAGAGGCCGCCAAGCCGAAGGCACGAACGGCCAAGACAGGGGAAAAGCAAGCAACAGACGAAAAAGTAGAGAAAATTACCAATAATTAACGCGTAATGTCGGCAAAAATCGCTACATTTGCATCCCCAACGGCGTGTGCCTATTAACCGATGTCGAGGTGAGGGCTACGTCCCACGCCGCAACAAAGAAAATGTAAACAGACAGATAGATAACCATAGCAAGCCATGTCAAAGTATAATATTACAGAAAACAAGCAGCAGCGTCCGGCCGCCTATCGTACCACGGTGAGCCCAGAGGTGATGGACGAACTTCAGAGAAAGGTCATCCAGAAGATCGTCGTGGAGAAATGCTACCGCGACAAGAACTACTCCGCCCGCCAGCTGGCGCAGGACCTTGGGACGAACACGCGCTACATCTCCGCCGTGGTCAACAACCGGTTCCACAAGAACTACACAGAACTGGTCAACGGCTACCGCGTGGAGGAGGCCATGTCGCTGATGGTGGACCGCCGCTACCAGAAGACCAACATCGAGGATATCTCCGCCATGGTCGGCTTCAGCAACCGCCAGAGCTTCTACGCGGCCTTCTACCGCTTTGTCGGAAAGACCCCGCGTCAGTATCGCGTGGAGGAACTGGAGAAGCGCGCCATCGACACCACGCCCAAGAAGCGCGGTCGCAAGCCCAAGAACAGACAGGAGGGCAACGCCTAAGCCCTACTCATCTCATAGAATCAAGACACATGAATCAACTCATCGTTTCGTCCTACGACGAATTTGCCTCCTATCTTGGCAAGAAGCTCGGCGAGTCCGACTGGCTTCTCGTCGATCAGGACCGCATCAACCTCTTCGCCGACGCCACGCTCGACCACCAGTGGATCCACGTCGATACCGACCGCGCAGCCAAGGAGAGTCCTTATGGGTGCACCATCGCCCACGGTTATCTCACGCTCTCGCTCCTGCCCTATATGTGGGCCCAGGTGCTCGAAGTGCGCAATATCTCCATGCTCGTCAACTATGGCATGGACAAGATGCGCTTCGGCAAGCCCGTCAAGGTAGGCAGTCGCGTGCGCCTCGTGGTCTCACTCGACAGCATCGAGAACCTGCGTGGCATCTGCAAGGCTGGCGTGAAGTTTAAGATTGAGATTGAAGGCGAGCGCAAACCGGCCCTGGAGGGCATTGCCACCTTCCTCTACTACTTCAAGTAACGCACGGCCATGGCCCGTCTCGAAATCCCCCGTGGCCCACGCCGCAGGCACCACTTCCTGCGCGACGCGATCCTCGCTTTGGTCTTTGCCGCCACGGCGGCATCCTGTGCGAGCCATCGGGACGTGGCCGGGGGTGGAGCGGGACAGACGTTTCGCGACGACGCGGTGAGGGTGCCGCGGGAGTATCATTTCGCCGACCTCAACGGCGAGCAGCTGGAGTCGGCCCGCCGCTTCGGCATCAGCCGCCCCATTAAGAATCGCAAGGAGGCTCGCCGCAAGACGCGCCACCTCAAGAAGGTGAGGAGCTGCCAGCTCTACCTTGTCGATCCGCTCACCCACTCCGTGCCCTATCTGACCAAGGGCGCACGGTCGCTCCTGGAGGACTTGGGCGAGGGTTTCCAGTACATCCTCCGCCGCGAGGGCTACCGTCCCCACCGCATCATCGTCACCTCCTTGCTCCGCACGGAGGCCGACGTGACCTCGCTCCGCAGGGTCAATGGCAACGCTGCACGCAACTCCTCCCACCTCTACGCCACCACCTTCGACCTCAGCTACACGCGCTTCAATCGCCTCTCTACGGAGGGCAAGCCCGTGAGCAATGCGGAAATGGCCCGCATTCTCGCCATCCTGATCGACGAGTTTCGCAGCCGTGGCGACTGTGTGGTGATCTTTGAGCAAAACCAGCATTGCTTCCACATCACCGTGAGGCGATAGAGCAGGGGCTTTGCCCCTTTTGCCTTTTCCATCGTATCCATCACCCCTTTCCGAGGTGATGTTTTTTTATGCCCTTTGCTTTCGCGTGCCTAGGATGCCACGTCCGACCGCCAGACCCATAGCGGACCTCCCTGGAAGCGGACGAGCAGCTTGGTCTTCTCTGTTCCCTCGACCACGCCCTTGTCGCCCGGGCGTAGGATGAAGACGGTCCCCGTGTTGAGTTCCTGTATCAGCGACGTGTCGCGCCGCGAGGCCTCGTCGGGCGTAGGCGGGAGCATGTCGAGGCGGGCAGGGTCTGCCGTGGCAAAGCAGGGCTGCGTCACCGTGACGGTGCGACTGGCCATGTCGGTCTGAAATCCCGCCGCGTTGCGGTTGCGAGCCTGCACCATTGCGTCGCCTTGGTCTATTCGCTCCGTCTCCACCACGCTGGTAGGCTGTGGCGTGGCGTTCGTGTCTGTCGGGATGGGTTGCGAACCGTCGTCGCCCTTGCCGCTCTTCCCGCCTGAGCAGGCGGCGAGCGCGGCGGCCATAGCCAGGGCCATGAGAAGTCTTTGGTTCATTTTCTCCTTATTTAATATATATTAGAAGGAGCTGCCCAGACGATGTACGGGCAGCTCCTCGCTATTCATTCACTATGCTTGTTTCGCACCGTGGACTATTACCAGATGCGTGCACGCTTGTTTGCCGGGATGAAGAGCTTCTGGCCCTTCTTGACGTTGAAGGCCTTGTACCAAGCGTCGATGTGGGGCAGGGCTGCGTTGACGCGCGCGCTGCTCGGGGAGTGAGGATCGGTGGTGATGATCATCTCGATATACTCCGGACGCATGTTGGAAGCCCATACGCGGGCCCAAGAGAGGAAGAAGCGCTGCTCCGGCGTGAAACCGTCCTTCACGCCGAGGTCCTGCACCTTGAGCGTGTTCTGCAGGGCACGGAAGGCAATGTTGAGACCGCCGTTGTCGCCGATGTTCTCACCGAGCGTCAGCTGGCCGTTGATCTTGCGGCCCGGCACGGCCTCTACGGTCGAGAAGTAGTCGGCGAGCACCTTGGTGCGGGCGTTGAAGTTGGCCTTGTCCTCTGCCGTCCACCAGTCGTTCTGGTTGCCGTCCTTGTCAAACTGTGCACCCTGGTCGTCGAAACCGTGGCTCATCTCGTGGCCGATCACGCCACCGATAGCACCCAGGTTGGCTGCGTCGTCGGCCTTCGGGTCGAAGAAGGGCGGCTGGAGGATGGCTGCCGGGAAGCAGATCTCGTTGGTCGTGGGGTTGTAGTAGGCGTTGATGGTCTGCGGCGTCATCTGCCATTCCATCTTGTCCACGGGCTTGCCCACCTTCTCGCTGAGGACGTCGCAGGTCTCCCAGTCGGAGATGGCCGCCACGTTGTCGTAGAGCGACAGGCTCTCATCGACCTTCATGCCGTCGTAGTTCTTCCACTTGTCGGGGTAGCCGATCTTGATGATGAAGCTGCGGAGCTTGTCCTTGGCCTTCTCCTTGGTCTCCTGGCTCATCCAGGTGCTCTCGTCGATGCGCTGTGCCAGGGCGTCCTGCAGGCGGTGTACGAGGTCCACCATGCGCTCCTTCGACGACTCGGGGAAGTATTTCTCCACATACATCTTGCCCAGGGCCATGCCCATGCAGCCGTTGACCAGGCTGACGGCACGCTTCCAGCGCGGCTTGTCCTGCTGCAGACCCGTCATTGTGCTGGAGAGGCGGAACTGTGCGGCGCGGAAGTCGTCGCTCAGCAGTCCGGAGGCCGACGTGACGACGCGTACCTCCATATACGACTTCAGGTCGTCGAGCGGCGTGTCAGCCAGGATCTTCTCCACCTCATGGATGGGCTCCGGCTGCGACACGTCGATGTATTCGAAGTGGGGGAATCCGCCCAGCAGGAAGGTATTGCCCCAGTCGATGCCCGGGAACTCGTCGCAGAACTGCGCGTAGGGCATTTTGTGGTAGTTGGCCGAGATGTCGCGGAGCTTCACCTGGTCGTAGGCCACGCGGGCCAGTCTTGTCTCGATGGCCATAGTGGCTTCCATCTTCTTCTGTGCCGTGGCCTCGTCGTATCCAGCCAGACGCAGCACCTCGACGATATAGGCGCGGTAAGCCTCGCGCACGCGCTTCGTCTGTGCGTCGTCGTTGAGGTAGTAGTCGCGGGTGCCCAGTCCCATGCCTCCCTGTCCGATGGAGACGATGTTGTTCTTGGCGTCGCGGAGGTCAGCGCCCACGCCTATTCCGAAGAGCATCGAGGCCTGGCCGCGGCGGTCCAGCTCGGCAGCCAGACGTTGGTATTCGGCTACGTTCTTCACGGCAGCCACGCGCTGGAGCACGGGCTGGATGGGCTTCGCACCCTCACGGTTATAAGGGACGCTATCGCCAACGTCGAGAAGACGCACGGCATTCACATCGATATTGACAACATCGATTATAACATTCCCGAAGTTTATAAAATGATCGCGGACGGGGACACGACGGGCGTGTTCCAGCTTGAAAGCCGAGGAATGACCTCGTTTATGAAGGAGCTTTCGCCCGAGTCGATGGAGGACATCATCGCCGGAATCGCGCTCTACCGTCCCGGCCCGATGGACTTTATTCCGCGGTACATAAAGAACAAGAAAAATTCGGGCAATATTAAATATAAAACTCCGCTTTTAGAGCCGATATTAAATATGACGTACGGGTGCATAGTTTATCAGGGTGCGACCCGTTCCTAATGTAAAGAGCGCAAGCTTTAAAGATTAGGCACATAAAGGAAACTCCTTTATGGAGAACTGCAATTTCGAAGTATGAAATGATGGAGTAACGTCCTGAAGCATACTCTTTAATACTCCGACTAGCATCATAAAACGAAAGTTTAGGTGTTAGAAGCTCGGTAAAGTCGGCAGAAGCAGACCTAAGTCAAAGAAATAATCAAGTAAGGTTGGTACAAAAGTGGCTAGAGCCCCCCTGCCATGAAAGATTAAAGTATGAGATATGGTTTGTGATATGTCGGAAGTCTATAAAGTTTCTATGGTGAGTATGTCATAACGACTGACGAACTCGAGAATTTAAAGGACCTAGATACGACCTTGTGGAAACATAAGGGACCGTCCCAACGGCGTTAGTGTGGTAAAGTAAGAATCTTGGTTATGAAATACCATAATATGCGAAATCTTCGGATGGCGGGCATATTCAAGCTAACAGGTCTATATTGAGCACCTAAGGAAATTATGTACAGATAGAAATTGTGGAACGGGGAAAGGTATAAGGTATCTAATAAATAAGCAATTATTTCTTAGATATAGGCTGTCGAAGAATAATAAGCAGTCGAACTTGTGCTGAAAAGTAGAGATCGAACCTGTGAAGTTCCTGTAATGGGAATGGAGGAATGGTCTCAAGTCGTTGTAACTTTTATTAATTAACCAGCAAGTATTTGTTCATTTAGATACAATAGGGATTCTGTGTATGACTAAAAAGGCTCACTTTCAATTTTAAGTGAAAGGAAGTGAGAACCCTATGCCTAAAGACAAGAGAAAGTGCGTTGATAGCTTAAGACACAATGAATACTATGATATGCAGGGTGTCTTCGATGAACTTTATAACGAAAGCATAAAGGGCTCAGAATTTCACAATTTAATGGATATCATCCTTGATGAAGATAACATACTGCTTGCATATAGAAATATCAAAACCAATGGCGGTAGCAATACCCCAGGCACAGATAGGTTGTCTATCAAAGATATTGCTAAGATGGAACCACAAGATGTGGTCGATAAAGTAAGATTTATCCTAAGAGGAAGTCAACATGGATACAGACCAAAAGCTGTAAGAAGAAAGGAAATTCCAAAACCAAACGGAAAAACAAGACCACTTGGAATACCGTGTATTTGGGACAGACTTATACAGCAATGTATCAAACAGGTAATGGAACCAATCTGTGAAGCTAAATTCTCCGAAAATAGCTACGGATTCCGTCCCAACCGATCTGTAGAACACGCAATAGCAAGAACATACAGATTGTTGCAGATGTCCAACCTACACTATGTTATTGAATTTGACATAAAAGGATTCTTCGATAATGTAGACCATAGCAAGCTTATAAAGCAGATATGGACGTTAGGAATACGAGATAAAGAGTTAATTTATGTAATCAAAAGAATACTGAAAGCACCTATTAAAATGCCAGATGGCACCCTTGTTAAACCAGAGAAAGGAACACCGCAAGGTGGCATCTTATCTCCGCTACTAGCCAACATTGTACTTAATGAGTTAGACCGATGGGTTGAAAGTCAATGGCAGTACAATAAAGTGACAGACAACTACAGCCAAAAACCTCAAAAGAACGGTACTGTAGACAGATGTCATGGCTATAGAGCAATGCGTGAATCCACAAAACTTAAAGAAATGTGGATTGTGAGATACGCTGACGATTTTAGAATCTTCTGCAAAACCAAAAGTGATGCAGAGAAAACCAAAATAGCCATAGAGAAATGGCTGAAGGATAGACTAAGATTGGATGTATCTCAAGAGAAAACACGCATAGTTAATACAAGGGTAAGACCAATGGAATTCCTAGGATTCAGTATAAAAGTTCACAAGAAGAAAAAGAACTCAAAGTATGTTGTAGATTCACATATAAGTCCGAAAGCTCTCAAGGATAAAAGTGATAAATTAGCAAATCAAGTAAAAGTATTTTGCAAATACAAAGATTCAGACCAAGGTGCAAAAGAGGTTGTAATCTATAATTCGATGGTATTGGGTATCCAGAACTATTATAGAATAGCAACTAATGTAGCAAGTGACCTGAACAAGATTCAGCAACGAACCTACAGAATTATGTATAATAGACTAAATACGCAAAGTGGTAATGCCCTACGCAAGGAAGGCAGAACGCTTACGCAGCTAGAGCAACAACGATTTGGGAAGTCGAAGTCGCTTAGATATATAGCAGGAACAAGAGAACCTATATATCCTATCTATTACATACAGTTTAAAAATCCAATGGCATTTAATCGCAGAATATGTCCATACACTACGGAGGGCAGAGCGATTATACATGACAAATTGGGTATTAACTGTAATCTTATGTACCAACTTATGAATCAGAAACTAGCCAGTGGCAGTATAGAATATTATGATAACAGAATATCTCTCTACAGTGCCCAATGGGGTAAATGCTATATTACAGGCAAAGAATTTCAATGCTTGGAAGATATACATTGTCACCATAAAATTGCGAAAAGCAAGGGCGGCTCAGATGCGTATTCAAATCTTGTCCTAGTGGATAAAGATGTTCATATACTTATACATGCTACAAACCTAGAAATTGTAAAACAATACTTGAAAATACTGAAACTAAAATCACCTGAAATCCAAAAACTTAACAAGTTAAGGGAACTCCTAGAGTTACCCATAATTGTGAAAGAGAAAAGGAGCCTTACTCTTAGTTATAAATGTGAATAAACCTTGAAAATTTAATAAGTATTATTTGGATCTCTTCCTTTACAATTCATGTATATGTTATAATAAACATATAAACAAACTTGAATTTGACAAAGGAGTGTGATTGTATGATTATCTTGGGTAGTATCTTTTTATTGATTGTTGGAGTGTTGATGTTATGTTTCCCCGATGTGGTATATAGCATTACAGAAAGTTGGAAGTCCAATGCTTCCAATGAACCCTCCGAATTGTATAAAGTGCATACTCGTATTGGTGGTATCGCCTGCTCATTGGTTGGCATTGCAGGTCTAATTGCCAATTTTGTTCTGTAAATTCCAATTTGATGAACCAAATATAAATACTTATTAATAAATTTTAGGTTATCTAAATAGAACGAATGAAAGTTACGACGATGGAGCGCCGTGTGCGATGAAAGTCGCACGCACGGTGCGGAGTGGGGGAAAAGCTGGAGATAAAGCTTCTCTCTGGATAGCTCTCTACAAGCAAATATGTTTCCCACTCAACAAAGTTGTATCTATCATTTCAGTCAAAAATTGAAAAAGTAAGATACACTAGAAGTGAGAAATTTTCTTTAAAGCTTTAATAGAGATGCTATACCAAGGTAGAAGTGATAAGTCAAAAGCTTACCTATCACTATAGCAGGTAATGCAGATCGTGCGCTCGCTCGGCGGATACAGCCTGGGTCGTGCCGACCTTGTGCGCCGCGCGATGAGCAAAAAGAAGATGGACGTGATGGAGAAGGAACGCAAAAACTTCATCTACGGCTCGGGGGGGGAAAACATCCCCGGCGCTCTTAAATCCGGAGTGGACGAAAAGTCGGCCGGCGAGGTCTTCGACGAGATGATCGACTTTGCAAAGTATGCGTTTAACAAGTCGCACGCAACGGTCTATGCGCTCGTCGCTTATCAGACGGCTTACTTAAAGCGCTTTTACCCGATGGAATTTATGGCCGCGATGCTGACAAGCGAACAGGGAAACTCAGACAAGGTCGCACTCTATATAAACTATTGCTCGGCGATGGGCATCGGCGTTCTGCCGCCGGACGTTAACAAGAGCACGGACACGTTTTCGGTTGAGGATGAGGGAATAAGGTTCTCGCTCTCGGCGATAAAAAACGTCGGCCGTGAGATCGTCAAAAGCATTGTCTCCGAGCGCGAGAAGGGCGGCTCTTTCAGCTCGCTTAACGATTTTTGCGCGAGAATGAGAAGCCTTAATTTAAACAAAAGAACGCTTGAAGGTCTGATAAAATGCGGAGCGTTTGACTTTCTGGGCGCAAACAGAATGCAGCTTTTGTCAGTATATGAGGGCGTGCTCTCCGGCGCGTCGAAGGACGCTAAGAATAATCTGGACGGGCAGATGGATCTTTTCTCTGTAGGCGAGGAGGCCGAGCCCGAGAAGGACGTTTTCCCCGATATTCCCGACTGCCCGGCCAAGGTCAGACTCGCGATGGAAAAAGAGTCCGCCGGGATATATCTGACAGGCCACCCGCTCGCGGAATATGCGCCTTTGATAAGGCGGATGAACGCGGCCGAGGCCGGAGTAATAAAAGAGTCGGCCGAGAACTTTTCAAAAGGCGAGGACACCGCGATTTCGGACGGATCAAATGTCACGGTGTGCGGCATAATCTCGGAGAAGAAAGAAAAGATGACAAAGTCAGGGCAGATGATGGCGTTTTTAAGCCTTGAGGATATGACGTCAAGCTTAAGGATAATCGTTTTCCCGAAGATATTGGCGGAGTCCGAAAACAAAATATTCGAGGACGCGGTCGTTTCTGTCTCAGGAAGGATAAACTACCGCGACGACGGGACGGCGGAGCTTATGGCCGAAAAAATCGGCACGCTCAGCTTAGAGAACAAAGATCCCGTTATCGCAAAGGTCGGCGACCTTAGCGTGCTTGACGATATTAACCCGATAGTTAAAGCTCACGCCGGAACAAGAACCTTCGTCATCGCTCACGGCGGAAAATACTATGATACCGTGTTCGGCGTCGAGCCGGACGAGGCGTTTTTATCGGCATTATCACGCTACGGAATTGAATTTGAAGGAAACACTTGATTTTTTTTATGACTTATGCTATAATGTATAATTGCAATAATGTTTTTGCAAAACCGTAATGCGGAGGTGTAGGCTATGTGGACAGTTATATATATGGCTCAGAGCCGGGAAGCTGCCGATAACTTGAGGGCGCTTTTAGAAAATGCCGGTATTTTGGTTAAGATAAGACCGGTCACAAAGGCTGCCGAGGGGGAAGCCAATGCTTTTGAAATTCTGATTCCTCAGACCGAGAAGGATGAGGCGCATAAGGTTATAATAGGAAGCGGATATTGATGCGGCGGCGAAGCGTTTTGCGTTTCGCCGTCTATTTTTTAACAATCTTTTGAAAGGATGACGGCAGTGAATATAAGAAAAACCAAAATAATCTGCACTATAGGTCCGGCGACGGACGATCCCAAGGTTTTGGAGGAAATGATAAAAAGCGGAATGGACGTTGCGAGACTCAATTTCTCGCACGGCACATACGAGGATCATAAAAAGAGAATGGACGAGGTCAAGGCAGTGAGGGAAAAGCTCGGAAGGTTTATTCCCATTATGCTTGATACTAAAGGCCCCGAGATCAGGATCGGGCGTTTTGCCGGCGGAAGAGTAAAGATTAAGGCCGGTCAGAAGTTCACATTAACGACAGATGAGATCGAAGGAACGGACGAGGCGGTCTCCGTCAGCTATAAGGATCTTCCCAAGGAGATCAAAAAGGGTAATGTTATCTTGATTGACGACGGCCTTTTAAAGCTTGAAGTTATCGACATTAAGGGAAATGAGATCATCTGCATCGCGGACAACGACGCGGAGATAAGCAATTCAAAGGGTGTTAACCTTCCAGATTCCACGATAAATATGCCTTACGTCAGCGAGAAGGACAGATCAGACCTTTTGTTCGGAATCGAGCAGGAGGTCGACTTTATCGCCGCGTCTTTCGTCAGAAGCGCGTATGACGTTTTCGAGATCAGAAAGATTTTGGAGGACAACGGCGGAAAACATATCAAGATAATCGCAAAGATCGAGAACCGCGACGGTGTTAAGAATATGGACGACATATTAAAGGCGGCGGACGGAATCATGGTCGCACGAGGCGATATGGGCGTGGAGATTCCGATGGAGGAGCTCCCGAGCATTCAGAAAATGCTCATAAGAAAGTGCTTTTTGATGGGCAAGATTGCGATTACGGCGACGCAGATGTTGGAATCCATGATCGAAAAGCCGAGACCCACGAGAGCGGAAATATCGGACGTTGCGAACGCCGTTTACGACGGCACGAGCGCGACGATGCTGTCGGCCGAAAGTGCGGTCGGCGCATATCCCATCGAGGCAGTCCGCGCTATGGCGCGTATCGCGATAAAGACAGAAAGCTCGATCGACTACGGAAAGATATTAAAGGATTCCGAAATGTCCAGAAGCGTGACGGGCGCTGTCAGCCATGCGGCGTGCACGATGGCGGAGGATATGCAGGCAGGCGCTGTAGTTACCGTTACAAAGAGCGGCTTCACCGCGAGAATGATCTCAAAATACCGCCCGGCGTGCCCGATAATTGCCGCCGCGGTGGACGAGAGGGTCGCACGCCAGCTTTCGATGAGCTGGGGCGTTATCCCGGTCAAGGCGGAGCAGAAGGAAACGAGCGACGAGCTTTTTGACCATGCCTTGGAGCTTGCAAGAGAAACCGGAATAGTCGCGAGCGGCGATGTTGTGGTGATCACAGGCGGCGTGCCTTTGGGCGTCAGCGGAACGACGAATATCGTCAAGGTCGAGATCGTCGGCCATGTGCTTTGCCAGGGCAACGGCGTGAACCACGCCGCGGCGAGCGGAACGCTCTGCGTTGCGGACAATCCCCAGGAGGCAAGAGCGCTCTTTAATGAGGGCGACATTTTGGTAGTGGACGAGACGACGAACGAGATGATGGACATCTTGAAAAAGTGCAAGGGAATAATCACCGAGCTTGACGGAAGCGCCTCCCACGCCGCGATTGTCGGCATGACATTGGACATTCCGGTCGTCACCGGCGTTAAGAACGCGACGCACATTTTAAAGTCCGGCACGGTCGCAACGGTGGACGGATACCGCGGAATCGTCTATAACGGAATAACGAAGGTAATATAAATCGACAAAATTATAAAAAATACTTGAAAAAATCACATTTTAGTGATAGAATATAAGAGGATTTTTTTGAAAGGAGTATATAAAGATGAACTATTCACAGGAAGTTAACAACATGTGCATCGTAAAAAAGGATGCATGTCACAAGCCCGCTCCCATTCCTGAAGAAGGAAAATGGGTCAAGGCAAAGGAAATAAAGGACATTAACGGTCTCACACACGGAATAGGCTGGTGCGCTCCCCAGCAGGGAACCTGCAAGCTTACCCTTAATGTCAAAGAGGGCGTTATAGAGGAAGCTTTGGTTGAGACCTGTGGTTGCTCGGGTATGACTCACTCGGCGGCTATGGCCGGCGAGATCCTTCCCGGAAAGACGATTTTGGAGGCTCTTAACTCCGACCTCGTTTGCGACGCTATCAACACCGCTATGAGAGAGCTCTTCCTCCAGATCGTTTACGGAAGAACGCAGACAGCGTTCTCCGAGGGCGGACTTCCCATCGGCGCAGGCCTTGAGGATTTAGGTAAGGGTCTTCGCAGCCAGGTCGGCACGATCTTCAGCACAAAGGCAAAGGGCGTAAGATACTTAGAGCTTGCCGAGGGTTACATCACAAAGATCGCTTTGGATAAAGAGGACTGCGTTATCGGCTATAAGTTCGTTCATCTCGGAAAGATGATGGATATGATCAAAAAGGGTATGAACGCTGACGAGGCGCTTAAAAAGGCTTCCGGTCAGTACGGAAGATTTGACGATGCCGCTAAGGTAATCGATCCCAGAGAAGAATAATAAGGAGGATACTTAAAATGGCTTTATTTGAAAGTTACGAGAGAAGAATTAAACAGATTAACGAAGCTTTGAATAAGTATTCTATAGCTTCAATTGAAGAAGCAAAGGCTATCTGTGACGAGAAGGGCATCGACGTTGCCGCTATCGTTAAAGGCATTCAGCCCATCTGCTTTGAGAACGCTTGCTGGGCTTACACCGTAGGTGCGGCGATCGCAATAAAGAAGGGCGTTAAGACCGCAGCTGACGCGGCAAGAGCGATCGGCGAGGGTCTTCAGTCTTTCTGCATTCCCGGCTCCGTTGCCGACGATAGAAAGGTTGGCTTAGGTCACGGTAACCTCGGCGCAATGCTCCTTTCCGAGGAGACAAAGTGCTTCGCTTTCTTGGCAGGTCACGAGTCTTTCGCGGCGGCAGAGGGCGCTATCGGTATCGCTAAGTCCGCAAACAAGGTAAGAAAAGAGCCCTTAAGAGTTATCCTTAACGGTCTCGGTAAGGACGCGGCTCAGATCATTTCGAGAATCAACGGCTTCACATTTGTTGAGACCGAGTTTGATTACTACACGGGCGAGCTCAAAATCGTCAGCGAGAAGGCATATTCCGAGGGCGAGAGGGCAAAGGTTCGTTGCTACGGCGCGGACGACGTTCGTGAGGGCGTTGCAATCATGCACAAAGAGGGTGTTGACGTTTCCATCACAGGTAACTCCACCAACCCCACAAGATTCCAGCATCCCGTTGCGGGAACCTATAAGAAGGAGTGCAACGAGCTCGGCAAGAAGTATTTCTCCGTTGCATCCGGCGGCGGCACGGGAAGAACGCTTCATCCCGATAATATGGCGGCAGGCCCCGCTTCCTACGGTATGACAGATACTATGGGAAGAATGCATTCCGACGCGCAGTTCGCAGGTTCGTCCTCCGTTCCGGCTCACGTTGAAATGATGGGACTTATCGGTGCAGGTAACAACCCGATGGTTGGTATGACTGTTGCTGTTGCTGTTGCTATTGAAGAAGCTATGAAAAAAGCCACTTTTGAGGTTTTAGACATCTGAAATTATAAAAATTACAGTTAGACACGTCATTTTTAGCAAAATCGCTATGACGTGTCTAACTTTTTTTATACCAAAAGCGAGGGATTTCAGATGAAAAAAATGCAAATGAACATTGAAAATGATATAACATTTTCGCAAGGTTGTGACGAGTATATTTTGGATTGCAAGGCAAGGAATTTGAGGAACGGAACACTCCGACATTATAACGATTCTACAAAGCAGATTATGAAATATATCGGTGAAGATATTCTTATAAAGGATATTGACAAAAACGTGATAGATGATTTTATTATCCAAATGCGGGAAAATCCGCAGTTAAATGATATGTCATTATACACGTATGCAAGGGACTTTAAAACATTGATGTATTTCTTTATGAAAAAAGAATATATCCCATACTTTAAAATCCAAATTCCAAAAGCAGACAAGCAACCGATTGAAACCTATAACGATAACGAGTTGCGTGTACTTTTAAGAAAACCGAATTTAAAACATTGCGGTTTTACTGAATACAAAGTATGGGTTATGACTAATTTTTTGCTGTCAACAGGTTTAAGACAGCACAGTTTAATAAATATCAAAATAAAAGATGTTGACTTTGACACGGACGTGGTTTATGTGAATGTAACCAAAAGCCGCAAGCCGCTCATTATTCCGCTCAATGAGGACATAAAAAGGATATTGCAAGAGTATTTAAAATATCGCAAAGGCGGAGCGGAAGATTTTCTTTTCTGTAACGTGTACGGCAAGCAGTTGGTACGGTCAACGGTTTATCATTCCTTTTATGATTACAACAAGAAGCGGGGCATTGAAAAAACAGGTATGCACAGATACCGTCACACGTTTGCAAAGAAATGGGTTTTGATGGGCGGCAATGTTGTGACACTTCAAAAGATTTTGGGACATTCAAGCCTTGATATTACGCAAAACTATCTTAATCTTCTTGTTTCTGATTTGAAAAAGGACGTAGAGGAATTTAATATTTTAAGAGAATTTAAAAGGGTTGGAATTAAAATGTAATTTTTCACGTGACGAAAATTCACGGCTCTGAACGACAATTTTTTATCCAATAGCGGACAAGAAAAAAGGCGGGAGAAAATGGCTCTCCCGCTCTTGTTATAGAGTATTTAATATATCTTTTGTTTGCACACGGCACACGTCAAATTTATGGTAGTCTGTTTCTTTTGGAATTTGCGTATTTAAGGCGGGTTTGTATTTTCTGATATACTCACCCTCTTTTGTGCCGATTTCGTCTTTTATGGCATTGTAGCCGCTCCGTGAGGCATAATATAAAACGTCAAAGCCTATTTTATGCCCTTTGCGGTGTGCCTCGGCTAATATCCTATATTTTAACTCTGATTGCTTTTGTATGCCTACATAGTGCTATGCAACACGTTTCAGCATATTATGGCTTTTGCCTATGTAAACAATATCATCATCTATTTTAATGCAGTAAATACCCGTTTTTTCGTATTTATCCGCAAGACCTTTGCGTTTTAAGTAATTCATCATATTTGTTTCATAGTTTGGCATATCAGAAAATAAACTCCTTTTTCGGTGGTAATGGTGTTATCTGTTTTTTGCTCTCTGCTTTTGGTACAGGTATTCTTATTTCCTTTACTTTTGGAATATAGACGTTATCCGTCACAATTAAACCATTATTATTTATTCGGGTGTTATTTGTTGGATTTTCGTTATTATTTATTTCTATATCCTCTGTCGGTACATTTGGAGCGGCTCGGTCATCATAGGACACGTCAAGCGGACATTCCTCAAAATTTAATCCGTCAACCGTCTTTTGAGTTGTGATAGATGCTTGATTGCTTGCGTGGCTCGGCTGTGGCTTTTCAAAAAATTTATAGACGTTTCCGCTCTCTTGAACAATATAACCTCTGTCAATCAGCTTTACAAATTGGTCTTGATAGGTGGAACGGGGCATTGCTATTGCCTGTCGAATGGCGGCGGGTGATAATGCGAGATTATATCCGTCAGCATTTGCGGCAAGGTACATATATAACATCAATGCGTGTGCTCCTAAATCACGGGCAGCGGCTTGCCAATTTTCGTTTTTGATACCGAGAAAATTTGATTTTGCCGCCTCTCGGTTTATATTGATTACTCTCTAATTTGGATATGTAATATTAGGCATTTTTTATGCTCCTTTCATTATTTACCTAATTTATCTATTTTCTTTGCTAATTCATCAATAGCAGTTGTATCTGATGAAATCATTATTTTTATTCTTGACATAACATCATCTGTAATTTCTTTCTTTAATTGCTCCCACTTTTGGCGGTCATACAATTCATTCATCATTAAATCACGTTGTAATTGGTATGCAAGATTGTATTCTTTTCTGTTCTATAAATCATAAATCAATGAACGAAAAACATCATTATACATTGTGGTTATACCTCCTTTTTCTCATATTTTCAGAAAGTTTTTATCTTTAACTTTCTATAAATATTATATCATATTTTTTTGAAAAAATCAAAGTAAGACCGTATCACGTTTAGCTTTTGAACGAATGGCGGCGGGTGTATTTCGGGAGATTACAAAAGTCGCACCCCCACACTTGAAAATGCGTGGCTCTTATTCTTTTGGAGCGGCTTTTGAATTTCACCGTCACCGTCATAAAAACAATTAAAAACACACAAAAATAATTGCATTTTATGAAAATGAAATGCAATTACAAAAATATAGACGAAAACAACGCAGAATGATTGAAATGTAAAGAAAACAATGTGATTTTTGTGCATTTTCACTATTTTGCAATTATTTTCGATTTTTTTCGGCAAAATACTTG
>ERZ779851.1563-NODE-1563-length-19797-cov-4.327069_pt1 | contig 19797 bp, 10 predicted proteins | sample MGYA00511094_ERZ779851 | MGnify/ENA primary metagenome ERZ779851 (study PRJEB29588, sample SAMEA2155512) | human gut metagenome | biome: human gut; feature: human-associated habitat; material: faeces | place: Denmark | collected 2008/2010 ...
CTTTGGTTGTATTCTCCCTGAATTTTCTTTGCAGAAAATTCTTCTGTCTCGCTGCGGCTCTCCTCACGCCTCGGTTCTTGATGAGCCCACCGGGCTGTCATTCATTGCCTCGGCGCCGCGAAAGCTACCTTTAGGCTCTTTATGGCATTAAATTTCCGCCAAGGTTTTGACGGTGCACCGCCCCACACAACCGCACACGCACGCAAAAACTTTACTTCTTAATTCAGGAAATTGCAGTTCTATTTCAAAAAAAATCAACCTAATCGGCAAAATGCACATAAAACGGAAAGCCGTTTTATACAAATAGCACAAACAAAATTTTTCTTTTAATAAAAAATTAAAAAAATTTTCTCAGTTTCCGTCTTTTTTGTTGACATCGGGGTCGGTTTTGATGTATTATATAGGATATAGTAGGTATGTAATATGCGAAAATACGCGGACAGGAGGGAAATAAATTTCCGGTTCCGCTCACTTTTGGCGTATTATAACAAAAAACTACCGGATAAGAACATTAATTAAGGGAGGAAACAACAACATGAAAAAAATCTTATCTGTATTGTTGGTGCTGTGCATGATGGTTTCACTGTGCGCAACATTTGCAATCATCCCCTCTTTTGCTGAGGGCAACATCGTTGCGTGGGGGGAGCCTCTGCCCACGGTAACCGAGGCTTTTGCCGGCAGTGACAAACCGAGTCACGACAAAAACGGTGCGGTTCTTTTTGACGGCGAGCATTCGTCCGGAGCCGAAGGCAAGCAATACGGCTGGGAAGCCGGGAATTATAATAACGGATTCCCCGCATATTTCATAGTTGACCTGGGCAAGGAGTATGAGTTCTCCGGAATCAGACTTTTCGGAAGATGGGGCGATAGCAAAGCCAACGCACCGAAGGACTGCACGGTCTACTATTCGGACGACGGCGAAAACTGGTCCGTTCCGGTTTACTGTACGGATGAGTATGACGGAACGGTCGGTTCCGATATGATTAAATATAAGTCCACCGGCGATGTGTTCACCGACCTTAAGGCGACCGTTGAAGGCAAGACTTATAATATGAAGGCGAGATACGTTAAGATCGAGATCACCAGAGCGGGATGCGACCACCCGGCGCTCCAGGAGCTCATGTTAGTCAAGCCCGTTTCCGGAAACGAAACGCTCACGGCAACCGGCCTTAACAGCCTCTTTGGAGAAAAAGCGGCGGCTGTTGACGCGCTGATCGAGGCGATCGGCGAAGTTACAAAGACGAGCGGCCCGGCAATAAAGGCGGCAAGAGCGGCTTATGACGCACTTGACGCATATTCCAAGACCCTTGTAACAAAGCTTGCCGATTTACAGGCGGCGGAGATTGCGTTCCAGACCTTTGAAGTTTCCAACATCATCGAGGCGATCGACGCACTTCCCGAACTTACCGACCTTTCCTACACGGACGGCGAGGCGATCGACGAGGTTTATGCCGAGTATGACGCACTTTCCGATGAGAACAAGGCGAAGGTAACAAACTCCGCAAAGCTCATCTCGTTAAAGGCGAACATCGCAGGCCTTACCTTCACAATCAATATGGCCTCCAAGAATGACAACTGGTCCGGCCGTAAGGACGCGAAGTTCACAATTCCCGGCGAGAAGAAGATCGCAAAGATCATCTATAAAGATACAGAGTATACCGAAGCTGACGGCTGGTTCATCCAGAGCGCGGCTGACGGAAAGACGACTCTTACCCTTCAGGGTTCATATGCGGCAAACAATTTCCCGACCTGGGGCCAGGACACTGTCGGCAAGGCGCTTGCTGAGGGAAAGACTGTTACGGCACCCAACGATATTCCGGCAATAGGAATGAAAGCGGGCGACAAGTTCACCCCCGGCACAGGTAAGCTCACTCACATTATCTGTGAGGACGACCCGATGGCGGGGAACCACATCATCACCGTTGAATATGAGGACGGTACAACAAAGAACGTTAACCTGATCACGACCGGCGTCGTATTCGCGAATATGTCAAATCCCGGCTCGACCGGCGCGGCGGACGAGATCACTCCCACGAACGAGTGGCGCTGGGCGTCCGCTTCCGGCGGCGCGCTTGACAGAGCGTTCACCGGCAAGCACGGCAATCAGAACGACTGGCAGCATTATTTCGAGACAGATTATATTGCTTCGAAGATTAACATCAACGGGTCGGACAGCTTCACGACCGATATTGACGACGAATTTGTTACGGATGTTCCCTTCAGCTTCTTCATGGCAGAGGCTGAGTCTGTTGCAAGCGTAACCAAGGGCGGCACCGACATCGGCGCGGCTAACTGGTCGTTTGAGAACGACACGATTACCATAAAGGCAGACTATGTAAAGACTCTTCCCGAAGGAACGACGGAACTTACCGTCACCTTCAACAACGGAAACGTTGTTCCGGTTAAAATCACAAGAGCCGACATTAAGACTGTTACCTATTATGTAATAGGCAATAAATCGGACGGCTATGACAGAGGCACGAATAACCTTGTGTTGAACGCTGTCGGCGGCAAGAAGGCGACAAAGCTCACAATTAACGGAAAGAGCGTTGCATTCACCCAGTTAGGCACCGAGATAACGGTTAAGCGTTATAATTTCAGAGGCATTGACATCTGGGAAAACTATAAGAACGACGGCTATGTAATGGCAACCGCTGAATTTGAGGGCGGTATGACCGCGGATTACAAGATAATCTTAAAGGGTATCGTATACAAGGCAAGCACTGTTTCCGTTTCGGGCTATAAGTCCGACGAGATCCCCGCAAAGTCGGGCTGGACGGTTGAGGTCGATTCCTCACATAACGCATATAACATTGCAAACATCTTTACAAGCACCGGTACAAATAACTGGCACTCCGGCTACTCAGTAGAGAACGGCAGCGTTATCGCCGACTCCAAGCTTCCGCACTATGTGGAGTTTGACTTAGGCGAATCGACGGAGTTTTCCGGCATCCGCTACTACAGAAGAACGGACGGCAACATCACTGCAGGTATGTGGTCGAGCGTTGGAATCTACGGCAAAGAGAATGCGGACGACGAGTGGGCGCTTATCAAGCCGATGGGCAAGATCACCTATAACGACAACGCCGCAACCGTTGCCGACATCAAGCTTGATGTGACGGCGAAGACGCGTTATGTAAGGCTCGTGGTTTCCGGCTCGGGCTATCACGCAACGGCTAAGTGGATCAGATTCTTAAAGGCGACCACACCGTTCAAGGGTGCGGAAATGGCAAACACCGTTGTTCCGATGGACTACGATCTCGGCGAGAACGCAGTCGCAAAGGTAACATTAAACGGCGCAGGCAAAATCACAAGCCTTACTCATCAGACGGTTGAGCTTCCGGCAGAGTATGTGACCATCACAGACGACACCGTAAGCATTTCACCCTACTACTTCAAGGACAACGCATACGGAATCGGCGACGAGGTTCCCTTTAAGCTCACCTTCGCGTTCGGCCCGGCTATCGACTTTAAGGTCAAGGTCGGCGAGGTTGACGGTTATAAGATCGACCTTAGAACAGGCGAGCACGGAACACTTAAGGCAACCGCATACAATGCGGAGCTTGACAGGGAAGAGGACAAGGCTTCCGGCACAAAGGTAAGAAACACCGATTCTCTCACCTTCACCGCGATCGCGGACGAAGGCTATGAGGTTGAGTCCTGGTATGTAAGATCCACCACTCCGGTATACGAGCTTATTCCCGATTCGGAGAAGAGCAAGTGGGGCATCACGGCCTCGAGCTCAAATTCGCACAACGGACCCGGCAATATGATCGACGGAAACGCTGATTCGGCAACGAACTACTGGCACTCGGGCTACACCGTAACAGAGGACGAAAACGGTAAGCAGATCGTCACTCCCGACCCGAATAAGCCCTACACGATAGAGCTTGATTTCTCGAACACGCCCGAGGGCTGCATCGTAAATGCAAGCGGCTTCTCGTTCATTCCGAGAACCGGCGCAGGCGTAACCGTTAAGGACTACACGTTCTACGCTAAGTTGGTCGGCAGCGACGAGTGGACAGAGATTGCAAAGGGAACGCTCCCGAGAAACAACAACAAGCACGACATCAAATTCGACAGAGTATGCTCAATCACAAACCTCAAGTTTGAAATGACGACTCTTTACGATAACTACGCATACATCTCTGAGATTTATATGTACAGAGAGAAGATGCCGTCGGGCACAGTTGTAAGACGCGGTACAGCGTCCGAGGATTTCGTGATCAACGACCGCTTCACCGATATGGAGGTTACCGCAACCTTCAAGAAGATGGCAGAAGGCACGGTTTCCGTTTCGACAGATCTTAAGAACATCGTAACCAACGCTCCGGTATCTGCTCCCAAGGGATCGGATCTCACGGTTGAGCTCACACCGGCAGAAGGCTATTATGTATCCGAGGCGTCTCAGGTAACCGTAACGCTGGACGGCGCGATCCTTAAAGCGGGTGTTGACTACATCTACGACAGAACAGACGACTTATCGGCAACGCTGACCGTTAAGAACATTACCGGCAAGAATCTTGTTATAAAGGCAAGCGCAAAGGACTACTTAAACCACAAGGTTTCGTATGTGGACGTATTCGGCGCGACCGGTTCTCTTCCGAGATCGAAGGACGTTGTTGAAGGTCACGAGTTCACGGTTTCCAAGAGCACGTTAAAGCTTGTCGGCTATGTATTCGCAGGCTGGAGCTATAACGGCAAGACCTATAAGGCGGGCGACACGCTCACCATGGGCGATGAGGACATCGTATTCTCGGCAGTATGGACGAAGGACGACTCGAAGGAAGATGAGTCCGGTAAGACAGATAAGCCCTCCGGCGGCGGAGGCGGCGGTTCGTCGAAACCCTCTTCGGGCGGTTCCGGCGGCGGCATCGGCGGCGGCATCGGCGGCGGAAGCGACACAACCTACACAGTAATCGTCAACGGTGTAACGACCAAGGTTATGACAGGCGATGTGATCGCGGCTCCCGAGGCTCCGGCAGGCTACACCTTCAAGGGCTACTACCTTGACGAGGCGCTCACAGTTCCCTATGCAAACGACGGCGTAAAGGCAAACATCACGCTTTACCCGGCATTCGAGAAGAACAGAGCAAGAACAGATCTTACGGATATTGCCGGACACTGGGCAGAAGAATACATCGCGTCTCTTTATGAGAAGTCGATCGTATCGGGCTCGGGCGACGGAAAGTTCAATCCGGACAGCAACATCACAAGAGCAGAGTTCATACAGATACTTTACAATATGTCCAATATGACATCCGACGGTTCGCAGAGCTTCAAGGATGTAAAGGCAGGCGACTGGTTCAGTCAGGCGGTTGCATGGGCGGTAAACTTCGGCATTACGTCGGGTACGAGCGAGGATACGTTCTCGCCGTATGAGAAGATCACACGTGAGCAGATGGCGGCAATGATCTACCGTTATGCAACCTTGATGGGAGCAGATTGGCAGACATCAGAGACCGGCGAGTTCGCGGATGAGGGCGAGATTGCGGATTATGCGAAGTATCAGGTAAGATGGGCGAAGGGCGAAGGAATCATCTCCGGCAGACCCGACGGCTCATTCGGACCGAAGGACAACGCAACAAGAGCAGAGAGCGCGGCAATGCTTTCGAGACTTGTAAAATAATCGGCACAAAATAACAATAATAAAAGGACGGCGAGTCACTCGCCGTCCTTTTTGCGTGGGCGTTTTAAGGGCTTCCCACTCGGGGGAAGGCGGTATGACGGCTGGTCGGCATAGCGGATGAGGGGAGAGGTTTGCATTCACTTTTTCCGCACTCCCTCATCAGTCAGCTTGCGCTGACTGATGAGGGAGAGACTGTAAATCGCACAGGACTCTTTTTTATTGCGCACCATTGGCTTCTCTTCTCCGGTTTTTATTTCATAAAAACCACCTCCCTCGTCAGAGGGAGGCAAAGGTGCACTCCACTTGGTTAAGAGCACCCGTAGGGGATAAAAGTCCCCGACATCCCGGCGGTTTTCCGCACCTCCTCGGTTCGTCGAGGACGCCATACCTACAAATTTGCGGCCGTATATTCGGTGCGCGTTTAAAAAAATAGAACACCTGTAGGGCGCGGCGGTTTCCGACGCGCCGGTGTTTATGTTTTCCGTTCAGTTAGTGCACCGTAGGGTCGATTCACGAATCGACCGCAAGTTTGCCTGTGGGAATATCCTCCCTCCGCCTTCGGTTCCTCCGTCTCACTGCGGCTCTCCTCACGCCTCGGTTCTGACAGCCCACCGGACTGTCATTCATTGCCTCGGCGCCGTAGGGGAGGATGATGAACATCCTCCTGATTTTTGGTTCGCGCACACACATTGCGAGGGGATTTTTACCCTTTTATAGCCTCTTTGAATTCGATGAAAAACTGACCGAAAAAGGCGAATTCAATGAAAATGAGGACAAACGAGCAATATATCTTAAATTATAAGCAATATATATGAATAAGATTTTTAATATAGACAAGAAATATAAAAAACCTATTGACAAAACTGAAATTTAATTGTATTATAGAGTCAAAGGGTATACCCTTTGGTTTATGTTACACATAAACCAAACAAACCCTAATTACTTTAAATTTATGAAAGGGACGGGGGAACAAAAGTGAAGGAAAAGAAAAGCATTAAAAAACTGATCGCTTTCTTCGGCACGGTTCTGGCAATAATGGCGCTTATGTGCACCGCAGCGTTTGCCGAGATCAGCGAGACCGATAAGGCGGCTATCGGCGACACGGGATATGCAACGTTTGACGCGGCGAAAAATGCGGCGAAAGACGGCGACACGATCACCCTCTTGGCGGACGCAGAGGTCGACAGATCGAATTTTGACACATATCCGATCTGGTATCGGATCACGGTTGACGGGCAGAGCCAGTACGGGCTCAAGATCAACGGCAAGGGTTCGGTTGAGATTCAGGTCGAGGTTCGCTTTAAGAACATGGTGATCACCGACACGGCGACTCACTACTATGGCCTTTTCAAGATCACAGGCTCGGGGCATCTCGTGCTTGAAAACAGCACTATCACCGGCGCGGTCGGCGGTGTTGCGGGCCCGATCGTGTCGGAGAGTAAGGACGCAAGGGTCACGCTTATCGGCAGCAAAATCGATTCCTCGAAGAGATCATGGGACAACAATAAGGGTACAGCGGTTTCGATGAGCAAGGGCGGAAAACTCGTTATCGACGCTAATTCCGAAATTACCGGCTGCCAAAACGGAAGTGAGGCGGTCGCGGTTTACGGCGGCGCAGGTTCGATCGAGGTAAACGGTAAGATCACGGGCAACACTTCGGTTACCGACGGCGCGGTTTATGCCGGAAGCGGCGTGACCGTTACGATCGGCGAAAATGCTGAAATTTCGGGCAACGGTTCAAACCTTATCGCGGTTAAGGCGGACGACGAAAATGCAGTTACCGACAATTCCGGAAAGTACGGAAAATACGGCAAAAACTGTTACGAAGAGTCTGCGGTGGTTATCTCGGACAGCGGCACAGTATATTCCGATATTTACAATTCGCTTAAAAATGCCGGCACAATGCACCTTTTGAAGGACGGTGTCTTCACAAAGAAGAACGGCAATACGGACAAAGGCAACCTTGACAAAAGCATCAGCGTGACATTAGACGGGCAGAACAACACGGTGACATTCGAGACGGGCACGGCAGTGGCTCAGAACATCACGTTCAAGAATGTAACACTTGACATTTCGAACCTCTCCGGCGACGCATTCTCCATCTGGGGCGGAAGCGTGACGCTTGAGAGCGGCGCTGTTGTTACCGGCAACGGACAGGCAGCAGCGGGTGAAAGACGGTTTGTTACCGCGAATGCAAACACGGCCTTCAACATGAACAAGGGTTCGTTGATTTCCGGAGTCATCAACAGCACGGCTCTCGGCGGTGCGGTTCGGCTTAAAGGCGGAACGTTTAACATGACCGGCGGAACGATCAGCGGATGTAAGGCAAAAGCCGGCGGTGCGGTATACATAAGAGAAGGCGGAAAGATGGTTATGTCCGGCGGAGAAATCAGGAATAACAGCAGTAACTGGCCTCAGGGCGGCGGTATATATATTGAAAACGGAACGCTCACTGTTTCCGGTGACGCCACGGTCGACGGTAATGCGCAGACAGGTGCAAACAATATTTACGGCTCGGCGGCAAGCATTATCGTTAGCGGAGAATTCTCCGGCAAGATCGGCATTAAGATTGAATCGCTTGCGGCCGGCGCAGAGGTAGCGACGGCGGCGGAGGGCGCATCGCTCGCAAAGACCGGCACGGTCATCTGCGACAACGGCAACAGAGACTACTTCGCATACATAAAGGACGGTAAGCTTTTGCTCACCCACGCTCTGACATTGGAGAGCCGGACCGACACAGGAAATTATGTTAAGGGCGAGGATACGCTCGGCGTTGCAAGAATCATCACAACGGTCAGCGACGTTAAGAACCCGGCATCTGTCGAGTATATGGGCACGCTCTTCTATGTGAACGAAAAAGACAAAGAAAAAATCGACACAAACGCATATAAGCTCACCGATCTTTCAAAGCTCGGGGCGGGCAACGGCTACATGGCGGATGTTTACGGCATCAGAACGGACACGGCGACGATATACGCGGTGAACTACTATAAGTTCTACGGCATCAAAGGCGTTGTGTTCTCGAAGCCTATAGAAATTGGCTACAGCAAATCGACTGCAAAAACGGTTGAGTATACAGAATAAGGAGGCGTTTTAGATGAGAAATAACAAAACATACGAAGCGCCTGAAATGAACGTTACCGTTATCGAAGCGGACGACGTTATCATGGCAAGCGGAACGCTCATAAACCTTGATGATCCTTCAAAGCTTATGGGCGAGGGCAAGGTCAATTGGATCGACATTAATTAGCCTTCCTTGTTTCCGACAGGGCGCTAAAGCGCCCTTCGGATTTCCTTCCTTTCGAAGAAAGAAATACATATTCATGGGCAAGACAAGAGGGAAAGCGCAAGCTTTCCCTTTTGTCGTTGTGTGTGGGGTGGATATTTACCCCTCATCCGCTTCGCTATCGCTCAGCATCATAAAACCGCCTTTGCGGTTTTATGAGCGTGCGAAAAAACCTTGGACGGTTTTTCGCACCAGAGCAAAAAAGACCTTGTTGTCTTTTTTTACTCATGCCCCCAATGGGGAAGGCTTTGAAAAGGTGCACTATCGGGGTGAGTGAAAAACCGCCGGCGGTGAAAAAAAGCTTGCAATTTTGGCGGATGTGTGGTATACTTATTTTATTAAAGGCTGTGAAAGGGAAAGTAGGCTTTTTATTACGCCCAAAGAGAGAAAGCGCCGCGACGGCTGAGAGCGCTTTCGGCGGAAAAAATGCGCGAAGTTCGCCCCGGAGCCGTGCGGCTGAAAATTATAAGTAGGCCGTGCCGCTGTTCCGGCGTTACGGAAAAAGAAGTGCCCGAAAGGGAATCAGGGTGGTACCGCGGAAAATTTTTCGCCCCTGCACATTTTGTGCAGGGGCGTTTTTTGTTAAGAAAGGAATGAAACGAATGAGAGAAAAGCTTGAAGCGATCAGAAAGGAAGCCTTAGAGGCGTTGAAAAAGGCCGAGAAGCCCGAGGAGATCGAGGCCTTCAGAGTCGGCTTTTTGGGCAAGAAGGGCTCGCTCACGGCGGTTCTTCGCTCGATGGGCTCGCTTTCGCCCGAGGAGAGACCGGCGATCGGCAGCCTCGCGAACGAGATCAGGCAGTTCATCGAAAAGAACGTTGAGGAGAAGAAAAAGGCGATTCTCGACGCACAGAAAAAGAAAAAATTAAGAGACGAGATAATTGACGTGACGATGCCGGGAAAGAAGCGCAATTTCGGCGCGCTTCATCCGCTCGCGCAGGTTCAGAGGGACTTAGAGGACATTTTCATCGGCATGGGATTTTCCATTGTGGACGGGCCGGACGTTGAGTATGACCACTATTGCTTTGAGGCGCTGAACATGCCCAAAGATCACCCGGCGCGCGACACGCAGGACACATTCTATATCACGGACAACATCCTGCTCCGCACGCAGACCTCGTCCGTCCAGATCAGGACGATGGAGAACAAAAAGCCTCCGATCAGGATCATCTCGCCCGGAAGAGTTTACCGTTCCGACACGGTGGACGCGACGCATTCGCCGCTTTTCCACCAGCTTGAGGGACTCGTTATCGACAAGGGCGTGACCATGGCTGACCTTGCCGGAACGCTTGAGGCGTTCGTCCGCGCGCTCTACGGCAAGGGAATGAAGGTCCGCTTCCGTCCGCACCACTTCCCTTATACCGAGCCGTCGGCCGAGGTTGATATGTCGTGCTTCGCGTGCGGCCAGAAGGGCTGCCCCATCTGCAAGGGCGAGGGCTGGATCGAAATTTTAGGCTGCGGAATGGTGCACGAGACGGTTCTCCGCGAGTGCGGGATCGACCCCGAGGTTTATTCCGGCTTTGCTTTCGGAATCGGCCTTGAGCGAATTGCAATGATGAGATACGATATTGACGATATGCGCTTGCTTTACGAAAACGACACCCGTTTTCTTAAGCAGTTTTAAGGAGGTGCTCTTATGAAATTACCGTTAAGCTGGCTGTCCGACTATATGGACAGAGATTTTTCCGACGTTAAGGAGTTCTGCGACAGAATGACGATGTCCGGCTCCAAGGTTGAGGGATTCGAGACGCTCGGCGCCGAGTTTTCGGACGTTGTTGTCGGCCGCGTCGAGAAGGTCATTCCGCACCCGAACTCCGACCACATGGTTATCTGCCAGGTGAACGTCGGCGACGAAAACTTAAAGATCGTGACCGGCGCGCCGAACGTTTTTGAGGGCGCTTATGTCGCCGTTTCCAAGATCGGGGCTAATCTTCCCGGCGGAATAAAGATCAAGAAATCGAAATTAAGAGGCGAGGATTCTTACGGAATGCTCTGCTCGCACGATGAGCTCGGCCTCGCATTCAGTGACGTGCCCGGCGCGTGCGAAAACGGAATCATATGCTTTCCCGAGGAGATGAACTTAACGCTCGGCGAGGACGTTAAAAAGGTGCTCGACTTAGAGGAGACGGTCGTCGAGTTCGAAATCACTCCGAACAGGCCGGACTGCCTTTCGGTCAACGGTCTTGCGCGTGAGGCGGCGGCGACCTTCAACGTGCCGTTCCATATGCCCGAGGTGCACATCGAAAAAGGCGAGGGGGATTTAAGCGACTATGCAAGCGTTACTGTCGAAGCGCCCGACCTTTGCCCCAGATATGCCGCGAAGGTCGTTAAAAATGTGAAGATCGGCCCTTCACCCAAGTGGATGCAGAAGAGAATTTCCGCTGCCGGAATGCGCCCGATAAATAACATCGTGGACATCACGAACTACATTTTAATGGAATACGGCCAGCCGATGCACGCGTTTGACCTCAACTATCTTAAGGATCATCACATCATCGTGCGCCGCGCGAAGGACGGCGAGAAGATCAAGACCTTGGACGGGCAGGACAGGGTGCTTAAAAGCACAAACCTCGTCATTTCAGACCCGGAAAAGGCCCTCGCCGTTGCCGGAGTTATGGGCGGTTTCGAGTCCGAGATCACCGAGAACACCGAGACGATCCTCTTTGAGTCGGCGAACTTCTTCGGCCCGTCGGTAAGGCGCACGGCCGCGTCGCTCGGCCTTAGGACCGACGCGTCGGGAAAATACGAGAAAGGGCTTGACCCCGAGAACGTTATCCCCGCTGTCGAGAGAGCGTGCCAGCTTGTTGAGATATTGGGCTGCGGCGAGGTCGTCGACGGAATAATCGACGTGAACAACGCGCCCAAGTTTGAAAAGAAGATTCCGTTTGATCCGGAAAAGATCAACAGGTTCCTCGGAATGGACATTCCGGAGGACTTTATGACAGACGCGCTTACAAGGCTCACCTTTAAGATAGAGGACGGGTTCGTCATCGTTCCGAGCTACCGCGCCGATATGTTCGGCGAGGCGGACGTTGCCGAGGAAGTTATGCGTATGTACGGCTATGACAGGATAAACCACACGCTCCCGAGGGGCTCTGCTGAGCCGGCGATGCGCACACCCAGGCAGAAGATGGAGTCAAAGGTAGCTGACCGCCTGGCTTCAGACGGCTATTACCAGATCATGACCTACAGCTTCACCGACCCCAAGCTTTTAGCGGATGTCGGCGAAGACCCGGAAAAGGCCATCAAAATTATGAACCCATTGGGTGTTGAAAACTCGGTTATGAGAACGAGCATCATTTCGAGCCTTCTGGAGATATTGGAAACGAACTACAGATACAGAAACCCGTCGTCGGCACTCTTTGAGGTCGGCACGGTGTACCTTCCCAAGGCGCTCCCTCTTACCGAGCTTCCCGAGGAGAAAAAGCTCATCGCGGTCGGCTGCTACGGTGCAGAGCACGACTATTTCACGCTCAAGGGCACGGTCGAGGGCTTGCTTGACGCGGTCGGCGTGGCTGACTACAGCTTCGAGAGAGCAAAGGACAGTATGTGCTTCCACCCCGGAAAGTGCGCGGACATCTTAATTGACGGCAAGAAAGCCGGCATCATCGGCGAGATCCATCCCGACGTTGCCGAGCGCTTTAACATCGAGACCGACGTTTATGTGACGGAGCTTGACTTTGAGGCGGTATTTGCCGCGGCGAACGCTGCCGTCAAGTACAAAAAGATCGCCCGTATGCCTGCGATTGAGCGCGATATTGCGGTCATCGTGGATAAGGACGTTCCGGTCGCGAAGATCCACGACGTGATAAAGAAAATGTCCGGCAAGAACTTGGAGTCGTTGACACTTTTTGACGTTTACGAGGGCAAGCAGATCCCCGAGGGCAAAAAGAGCGTCGCATACAACGCCGTTTACCGCTCCGCGGAGCAGACTCTGACGGATAACGACATCAATAAGGTGTTTGATAGGATCGTCAAGACCTTGGAGCGCGAGCTGGGAGCTGTGCTCAGATAGATACATTTATATATATCGATGTTAAGAGCGTAAGCTCTTGATAATAAAATTACGGAGGGATATAATTGGAGAGAGAAAAATTCGGTTCAAGGCTGGGATTCATACTGATCTCGGCGGGCTGCGCGATCGGCCTGGGAAACGTTTACCGTTTCCCCATCACAACGGGAAGCTACGGAGGCGCGTTCTTCGTGCTCATTTACATTGCGTTTCTGCTTTTGCTGGGAATCCCTGTTATGACGGCGGAGCTGTCCGTCGGCAGAGGAAGCCAGAAGAGCATCGCCGGCTCGTTCAATGCGCTTGAGAAGCCCGGCCAGAAGTGGCATTTCATGAAATACGTCGGCATCGGCGGAAACTATCTTCTTATGATGTTCTACACGACCATCTCCGGCTGGATGATTATCTATTTTTGCAAGTATTTAACCGGCTCGATCATGACGGAGGCAGACCTTGGCGCTGTGTTCGGGGGAGTCGTTTCAAATCCCGGACTCATGATCGCGGCGACTTTTGCGGTAATACTGATATGCTTTGGGATTTGCTCGATCGGCCTTCAGAAGGGCGTTGAGCGCATCACGAAGGTCATGATGCTTGCGCTTTTCGTGCTCATGGTCGGACTCGCAATCTATGCGTGCACACTGTCCAACGCGGCGGAGGGGTTAAAGTTCTACCTCGTTCCGTCGATCCACAACTTCGTTGCGTCGGGACCGTGGACGGTCATCTCGTCCGCGATGGGTCAGGCGTTCTTTACGCTCAGCATCGGTATGGGCTCGATCGCAATCTTCGGAAGCTACATCGGCAAGGACCGCCGCCTCCTGGGCGAGTCGATCACCATCGTGTGCTTAGACACCTTCGTTGCTATAATGTCCGGCCTCATCATCTTCCCGGCGTGCTTCACGTTCAACGGCGGAGTGACGGCGGACGCAGGCACTGTCGGCGCAAGCTTCCTTTTCACGACGCTGTCGTCCATCTTCAACAACATGCCCGGCGGAAGAGTTTTCGGAACGCTTTTCTTCCTCTTTATGATTTTCGCGTCGTTCTCGACCGTTATCGCGGTGTTCGAAAACATCATGTCGTTCTGGCTTGAGGAGACGAAGTTAAAGAGGAAAAAAGTTGCGCTCATCAACATCTTTTTGGTGCTTGTGCTCTCGCTTCCCGCGGTTCTGGGCTTCAACGTTCTTTCAAACGTTTCGCTCGGAAGCAAGGTGATATTGGACATCGAGGATTTCATCATCAGCAACAACGTTCTGCCGCTGGGCTCGATGGTCTATGTGCTCTTCTGCTCGCTTAAGACCGGCTGGGGCTGGGACAACTTCATCAAAGAGGCGAACACCGGCGAAAAGGGCTTCCGTTTCCCGTCGTGGATGAGGCTTTACTTTAAGTATGCCATCCCGGTGATCATTTTGGTCGTTTGGGCAAGCGGTGTAATAAGCTGGGTAAGAAGTATATAAAAGGGGGCTTATCAAAGCACGCACGGACCGCAGTCTGCACCGGTCAATGTTTTTGCGGTGCACGGGGCTTATACGGGCGTTTTGGGGCAGGATAAATTTGCCGCAAGGGCAAATTTTGATGTGCAGACAGCTCTTTACAAACCTCACCGCTCGGAGTACTTAGTACACCGTCGGGTTCCCAAAAGCTTCGCTTTTGGTTCGGTTTGCAAACTCCGCACGCACTTTGCCTAAAGCCCCGGGCTTATCAAAGCACGCACGGACTGATAATAGTTTAAAAAGGGACGCCGAAAGGCGTCCTTTTTAGTTTTACATATGCGCAAATTCGCGATGGGTTATTGACTTGCATTTTACAAAGTGGTAAAATGAACTTTAAAGGGGGAGAAGGTATGACAGAGCTTTACTTTATGAATAACGCGAGCTACACCCAGATGATGGGCTTTATAATCCGCTCGGGCGAGCACACGGTCGTTATCGACGGCGGAATGAAGGAGGACGCGGACAATCTTTTGTCGCATCTTGAAAAATACGGAGCGAAAAAGGTGGACGCGTGGTTTATGACGCATCCGCACTGCGACCATTACGGCGCATATCAGAAGTTGTGCGAAGAGGGAAGGCTTCCCGAGATCGGAGCGATGTATGAAAGCTCTGCTCCGGACGGGTATCTCGATTCGAAAAAAGGGCTGATTGCGCCGGGCGAGGACAAAGAGGCAAGAATCTATAATTCGCTTCCCAGACCGAATCTTCACGACCTTAAAAAGGGCGAGCATTTCGAGTTCGGCGACATTAAGATCGACATTCTGCGCGTGATGAATCCGGATATAACGTTCAATTTCGGAAACAACGCGTCGGTCGTTATGAAGGTGTATGACAAAAAGAGCGTGCTCATTTTGGGCGACCTCGGGGCCGAGGCCGGCGACGAGGTGATGGCGATGTATCCGCCCGAGGCGCTCGATGCCGATTATGTGCAGATGGCGCACCACGGCCAGAAGGGCGCAAAGAAGGAATTTTACGGGTACATAAAGCCCAAGGCGTGCCTCTGGGCGGCACCGATATGGCTCTGGAACAACGACCAGGGCGAAGGGTTCGACTCAGGACCTTTTGACACCGTCCGCACTCGCGAGTGGATCGATGAGATCGGCACGGCCAAGGAGCACTTTAAGGAATACGACGGGCCTCATAAAATTGAGCTGTGAGAAAACCGCACACTTTCGTGTGCGGTTTTTTGCTGTGTGCCGTTTCGATAGTGCACCATTTTAAAGGCCTCCCCCGAGGGGCATGACCCAAAAAAGACAACAAAATCTTTTGCAGGCCGGTGCAAAAACCGTTTAAGGTTTTTCGCACGCTCTTAAAACCGCAAAGGCGGTGGTGAGGGGTGCATTCACTTTTCTTTCACTCCCCTCATCAGCTCACGCTGACAGCTTCCCCCAAAGGGGAAGCCTTAAATTGCGCCCACCCCGGGTCGATGTGGATGGCGGCCCCTACGAGCTGAAGTAATATGTAACCACACAAAATTATTACCCTTCCGTAACAATTTTTACGCCGAAAAAGCACGCAAAAACGCGCTTTTTCGGCTTTTTTGCGCTCAAGCGAATAAAAATATGTAAAAAACTCTTTACAAAATTGTTACAATGTGATATAATCATAAAAGATGAGGTGATATTTTGATTTTCAAAAGGTCAGATTTGAGAAAAAAATTAACAGCGCTCGCGCTCGCGTCGACAGCAGCACTCTTTACGGTCGGCTCCGCGTCGGGCTTCGAACTTGGATATAACGTATACATCAACGGCGAGGCGGTCGGCGCTTTCAAAAACGAAAGCAGTGCCGACGAGGTCAGAGAATACATCTATGACAACGAAGGGATCGACGTTTCGGGCGTGAAGGTCGCGTTCGGCCTGGTCGACGGTTTCACCAGCGTTGAAGAGGCGGCAGACAACTATAAAAAGAACGACTCGCGCTTTGAAAAGGCGGCCGTGCTCTCGGTCGGCGGCAAGAAAATTTTTGCCGTTTCCTCGGCGGATGAGGCGAGAAAAATAGCGGACAGCCTTTTAGCAAAGTACAAAGAGGGCGAGTATTCCGAGGTTTCGTTCTCCCAGAAGGTCGAGATCGCGGACGAGTACGTTAAAAAGGGCACGGTTTCGACCGCGCTTGAGGCGGCGGAGCTTTTGGCCGGCGCTGTCAGCGTGCAGACCGTGACCAGAGAGAGCATCTACACCGTTGAGCCGTACGGCGAGATCGAGGTCGAAGATCCCGAGCTTTACATCGGCGAGAGAAAAACGGTGACGGAGGGCATCTCCGGCGAAAAATATGTGGAATATACGACCGTCAAGGTCAACGGCAATAAAATCGCGCACTATCAGTCGGGCGAGACGGTGATAACGAACCCCGTGGCGAGCGTTGTCAGCGTCGGCACGAAGGAGAACCCCAAGGGCAGGGCGACGGGCGCTTTCGCGAACCCGGTTTCGGGCAATCTGTCGTCATACTACGGGGCAAGATGGGGAAGAACCCACAAGGGGATTGACGTGTGCGCCCCGGCCGGCACTCCCATTTATGCGGCTGACGGCGGCACGGTGTGCTACTCCGGCTGGATGAGCGGCTACGGTAATCTCATTCAGATCGACCACGGCAACGGCTATGTCACCTACTACGCGCATTGCACCGAGCTTTACGCCTCGGTCGGCGACAAGGTGGCGCAGGGCGATCTCATCGCGGCGGTCGGGTCGACCGGCAACAGCACGGGCAATCACCTGCATTTCGAGATTCGCCTGAACGGCAGTGTGTTAAATCCGCTTGAATATGTGAATTATTGATATGGAAAAAGCCGCCCATCGGGCGGCTTTTTTGTGTGTATGGGAACGGTCGGCACGTCGGCAAATTAACCGAAAGAGAGGCGCACACTGTAGGTTTCGGCGTTTATGACGAACCGAGGGGGTGCAAACCTACCCCTCATCCGAGCGCGTTCCACGCTCACCTCCCCCCCTCGGGGAGCCTTTAAAATGGCGCACCGGTGGAGCGGGTGCAAAAAAGGACTGCGACTTAAAGTCGCAGTCCTTTTTTGTAACGTTAGTGTCCTATCAAGCATAGTATTGCTGGGTGCGCATCACTCCGGAGGTATCAAATAGCGCCGAAGTTTCCGCACAACCGCGGAGGCTTCGCACAAGCCATTCGATTCCGCACGACCGCGGAGGCTTCACACAACCCCGCGCAGGTTTCACATTGCCGCGAGGGCCGCGCCGATGATGCCGGCGTCACTGCCCAAAAGAGCGCGGACTATCGGCGTTTTATCGCCGGGAAGAATTTCGCGCACTTTTTCGCGGAGCGGAGAAAAGAGCGGCTCACCCTCGTTGCTCACGCCGCCGCCGATCACGACCGCGTCCGGCGAGAAGAGCGTGATTATGTTCGCCGTGCCCTCGGCAAGGTCGCCGATAAACTCACAGACCGCCTCACGCGACGCCGCGTCCCCCTCGCGCGCGAGGCGAAACGCCGTCATCGCGTTGATCTCCTCCTTCGCAAGGAGCGAATCGGGGTATTTTTCAGCAATCATGCGGCTTGTTTTGACAAGACCTGTCGCAGAGGCGTACTGCTCGAAGCAGCCGCGCCTGCCGCACGCGCATTTCCTTCCGCCCTTTTCGATCACCATGTGGCCGACCTCGCCCGCGCCGAAGAGACTGCCCGTGTATACCTTGCGCTCGATGATGATGCCGCCGCCGACGCCTGTGCCGAGCGTCATCATCACTACATTTTTATAGTCCTTGGCCGCGCCGAGCCGGCATTCGGCAAGCGCCGCGGCGTTTCCGTCATTTATCAGAACGCACTTTTTGCCGAGTCTTTTTTCCATCTCGGAAACAAGCGGATAGTCCGAAAATGCGATGTTGGACGCGAAAACGACCCTGCCCGATACCGGATCGACGATTCCCGGCGAGCCGATGCCGACCGCCTCTATCTCGCCGCCGAGCGATTTTAACGCCTCGGCCATCTTGTCCGCCGCCATGGAAGGATCGGCCTTAGCGCTGCCCAAGGGCACACTCGTCTTTTTCAAAAGCGTGCCGGCTAAGTCCGTCAGCCCGACGGCAATGTTCGTGCCGCCCAAGTCAATCCCTGCATACATAGTCGTTTTCACCTCCGATGATTGTGAATTTAAGATTAAGCGCGTTATCGAGCAGAATAATGTCCGCGTCAAAGCCCGGAGCGATGCGCCCCTTCGTGCTAAGGCCGGCATACTCCGCCGGCGCGCCGCTCGCCATATAGAACGCGTCGCGCTCCGGAACGCCCCAGCTTATAAGCTTTTTAACGCCGTAGAGTATCGAGTGCGAGCTTCCGGCGATCGTTCCGTCGGTCAGGCGCGCCTCGCCGTTTATCATTTTGATGTCCAGCCCGTCATACTTATAGTCGCCGTCGGGCAGATACGCCGGATTCACCGAGTCGCTTATCACGATCATTTTGCGCCCGAACGTTTTATAAAGCATCTTCACGACCGACCTGTGAACGTGAAGCCCGTCGCAGATGACCTGCGCCCACGCGTCCGCCTCGATCGCCGCGCCGATGATGCCGGGCTCCCTGTGGTAAAGCGGCGTCATCGCGTTAAAGGTGTGCGTGAGGCAGTCCGCCCCAAGGCCGATTGCGGCAAGTGCGGTGTCATAGTCCGCGTCCGAATGGCCGATAATGCACTTCGCACCGCATTTTTCGATAAACTCGAACGCGCCCGGAAGCTCCGGCGCAAGAGTTATCATATTGACGTTCGTAAATGTTTTGAACTCTTCGAGCGAGGGGTTTTTAATAAAATCCTCGTTCTGCGCGCCCTTGTGTTTCTTGCTCACATAGGGCCCTTCCATGTGAAAGCCCATGATGCGCGCGCCGTGGTCAAAGTCCGTCCTCTCGTGCGTCACGCGGCGGATGGTCTCACTGCTCGCCGTCGTCGTCGTGGGGAACCACGCCGTCACGCCCTGACTGCTCTGATAGTCCGAAAGCTCCTCCAAGTGGCCGCCGCTCGTCACGTCGTGCCCGAGCGCGCCGTGAGTGTGAATGTCGATAAGCCCGGCGAACGCCTTAAGGCCGCCCATATCCTCGCCCGGAAGGCCGGATTTGCCGACGAAGGCGATTCTGCCCGATTTTATCACGATGTCGCAAAGGGAAGAGCCGACCGAAACGTTTTTTAATACTCTGTCAGCCATTGTAAGCCTCCTCGTCGCAGATGATGACTGCGTTTTCATGCATATTTAAGACGGTGGACGGGTTCTCCGTGTTGATCTTTTCGGTCAGAAGCCCGGAAAGCGCGTTGTGCTTTTCTTTGCCGGAGACCAAAAGCAGGATCATTTTCGACTTCATGATAGAGCCCATACCCATCGTGATCGCGCGGCGCGGCACGTCCTCCTCGCGCTCGAAAAAGCGCGCGTTCGCCGCGATTGTGTTCTCTGTCAGCGTCACGAC
>ERZ779851.1569-NODE-1569-length-19695-cov-17.245570_pt1 | contig 19695 bp, 18 predicted proteins | sample MGYA00511094_ERZ779851 | MGnify/ENA primary metagenome ERZ779851 (study PRJEB29588, sample SAMEA2155512) | human gut metagenome | biome: human gut; feature: human-associated habitat; material: faeces | place: Denmark | collected 2008/2010 ...
TTCTCCCGCAGGAGAAGGCTATACGAAAAAATGCTTTTATCTGTTTTTGCAGTGAAAATACTTTTTCGACAGACTGACAAAAATCCCGCGATTTCTCGCGGGATTTTTGCTTCCTCCTTTTGTCTCCCGAAAGGAGGTTTTTATGTTCGATTATTTGCCGCTGACTGACTTAACAACATTTGTTATCTCGTTTACAGAGAGAATAGCAAGGGGCAGACAGAGGCAATTGCCGCAAGCATAGCCTGCTTTTGCCAGCTCATCATAAACCTTGTTTACATCTTCGTTCTCCTGAACATCCTTGACAAAGCCCTGCATGGTGTTGCTCTTGTTGTAGGCTTCGGTCAGTTCCTTTGTGGACTTGAATTCAATGATAAGCACGGAGGCGAGACCGTCTGTCTTTGTGAGCATGTGAAGCTCTACTGCATACTCTTCCTGTTCGAGCTCTGCCTTGACAGCCTCGGCAATTGCGGTGAATTTTGCATTTTCCTCATAGCCTTTATCCTTAAAAGCCTTCTGAAGTGCGGGATACTTAGAGCCGCATGATGTAAGCATAGTCGCAACCATAACGAAAACAAGAACAATGCTTAAAAATCTTACTGTTTTTTTCATTTGAAATTACTCCTTTAATATAATGAAATAGCTTTTGTTTAAGAAGAGGCGCTCTCCGAAGGAGACATTTGGAATATAAGCACCCTTCTTCAATGTCTTATTATTTTGTCAATTTGATTATACCAAAAAACTATATTTCTGTCAAGGGAGAAAAATGGCGAAAGTGCTTTTCCTGCACAGTATGACAAAATCTGTTCGAAAAACATTTTTTTCTCCATGGCATATAATCTTATCGGGCGGGCATATGCCGCTCAGTCATTTTTATCAAGGGGACAACATGAAAATCACAGCAAAATTCGGCGGGACATCTCTTGCCACCGCAAAAGCCATAGACAACGCGGCAAAAATCGTCGCTTCCGACACTGCAAGGCGATATGTGACGGTTTCCGCTCCCGGTAAAAGAAGTCCCGATGATATAAAAATAACAGATCTTTTATATAGTGCATATGAAAGCGGCGATTTTGACGCCGTTTTTGAAAGGTTTTATGATATCGCGCATGAATTGCGCACCAAAACAGAGCTTTCCGCCGAATATCGGAAGATAAAGGATGCCATGCGCATTCCCTGCGGCAGAGATTTCATAGCCTCGCGGGGAGAATATCTCTGCGCCGAGATTTTCTCTGATTATATTGGCTTCCCTTTTATAGACGCCGCGGATGTGATATTTTTCGACGATGACGGAAATACGGATTATATCCGTACGAGGCGCAGGCTCGGCGAGGTGCTGGAAAAGGTGCAAAATGCCGTCATTCCGGGGTTTTACGGTGTGGGGACGGACGGTGCCGTGCATACCTTTTCAAGAGGCGGAAGCGATATAACAGGTGCGCTCGTTGCCGCCTCTTCCGAATCGGATATATACGAAAACTGGACTGATGTGGACGGCGTGCTTTCGGCAGACCCGAAAACTATTGACAATCCCGCATTTTTGGATATAATAACATATAGCGAGTTAAAATATCTCTCCGCTTTCGGGGCAAGTGTTCTGCACGAGGACGCGCTTCTTCCGGTGCGTCAGCTCGGAATACCTGTTCACATAAGAAATACGGAAAATCCCGGGGGAGCAGGCACAATGATAGTATCCCAACGTGAGATGCCGCGTGCTTTTGTCGGAGTTTCGGGCAAGGGCGGCTTTTCCCGCATTGCCGTGAGCAAAGAGAAAATAGGCAGAAGCAGCACGGATATGCGTGAGATATTTGAGCTTTTCAGCCGTAAAAAGACAGATATAATATTAGCGGCGGCAGAGCCGGACGGCCTTTTCATAATAACAGAGGCAGAAAGCGGAAAAAGCAGGACCGACATGTTGCTCAACGAAATATGTCAGCTCGTGATGCCGACGGGGATTTCATATGATGAAAAAATCGCCGTGATATGTGCCGTCGGTGATGATACCTCGGAAATAACGGCAAAATCCGCTTCGGCACTTCATGAGGCGGGCATAAGACCTATTATGATATCGGCAGGAAGCAGCGGCGGTTATGTCCTCATATGCACAAAAGAAAATCAGAAGGATGAAGCCGTCCGCAGAATATATAAAAAGCTCGCGTAAAACCGCAGGAGGCACAAAAAATGAGAAACAAAAAAATTCTTAAACTTGTTCAGAATGCGATGCTCAGCGCAATAATATTGCTTCTGACACTTACACCGCTCGGATATCTGCCCATAGGTCCGCTTGAGGTAACTGTAATGATGATACCCGTAGCTATCGGCGCGATGACCCTCGGTATAAGCTCGGGTGTTATTCTCGGCGGCGTTTTCGGGCTTTCCAGCTTTCTTACGTGTCTGGGCATTCTGCGTCCAAGCTCTTTCGGTCAGATGCTTTTTGCCATCAACCCGTGGTCGACGGCAATAGTTTGTTTTGTTCCGAGAATACTGATGGGACTTATCTGTGCGCTTCTTTTCAAGGCACTCTATAAAAAATTCGGCGATAAGCTCGGCGTTTATGCGGCAGTATCCGCATCTGCGGCTCTTGTCAATACGATACTTTTCATGGGCGGACTTGTGCTTTTCTTTCACGGAACGATGAGCGATGCGGCGGCAGGAGAGGGCAAATCACTCTTTGTTTATATCCTTGCCATTTCCGTATGGAACTGCCTCGGAGAAATCGCGGCATCCGTGCTCGTAGGCACACCCGTGGCAAAAGCCATACACAAATTCCTCGAAAGAAAAGACTGATTTTTATAAAGGAAAGCGGGACTTCGCTCGAAGTCCCGCTTTTTTGCGTGGGGTTGCGGGTCGTCGACGGTAATTAACCAATGCACGCAGTGCGTTGGTCGGCGTCGCCGAGGCAGGCAAGATTCGGAAGGAGGACGGCGCGAGTCCTCCTTGCTGACTTTCGGTCATACAAAAGTACGACAAAATAAAATTATCCCGCAGGCGACCGTCGGTCGCCCATTAAATGAGAAAAGATTAAAAAACTCTCGAATTTTTTCAAGGAAAAACTTGCAAAATACTTTTTCGCATAAAACCATTCCTTTCTTCAAACAATTTTAATGCGCAATCATACGCTTAAAATAAAAATACCATATAGTTTACACAAGGAAGGAATTTCAATGAAAAAGGCTATATTTCCGATATTGCTCTGCATATGTGCTCTGCTTTGTTCCTGCGGTAGTCCGACCATAAACACAACATCGGGCAGAACGACAGATGCAGGCATGACAACACAGTCAGATACGGGCTCCGGCACACCGACGGGAACGACAGGCACTATGCAAACAACCGATTCTGCCGCAGGCACAGCATCGGCGACAACCTCCGACACCGCCGTCTCTACCACACTGCGCCCGGTTTATGCAAGACTTGATTTCGGCACAAAAAGCCGCGCCGCAGATAATCATCTTACCTCGCATGAATCAATCATCGAGCGCCTCACCTATGATAAAGAGGCGATTTCCGTTGAATTTACCGAGGATTCCATGATAATCACGGCAAATAAAGACGGCACCTTCAAAGCTGCGGGCGAAAAAGCGGCTCTCAGCGATTCGCAATGGTTCATCCGCGACAGCGATACCTGCTACTATCCGGTAAACACCTTTGCCATAATGTTTGACGACCTGCCGGACTACGATTTTGAAGGCGAGCTTGTCTCGGGCTACGGCACATGGTCGGGCTATCCGCATTCATATGACAATGTGGGCGTCGACGGAAAATGGGGCGGCGGTCATCAGTATATGAAGATAAGAATCAAAAATCCGGGCGACAACAATAAGATAGCAATGGCATTCAACAATGCTTCGGCATATGCCTCGACGCAGTTCTGCGTGATGGGCATACGCGAACATCAGCCCGAATACAGAACCTATATCTATGATATCACCTATGCCGCAACTTATCCCTCGGGCAAGGGCGTAATGCTCCCCGGCATCGCTCCCGGAAACAACTGGACATGGAAGCAGAATTATGAAGTGACGGGACTGCGTTTTCATCTGCTCGGCTCGACCTGCTCATATGCTAATGCATATCTGAACAACAAATTCGAGGAAAACGAGAGTGCCGCCGACTATGACGCATTCAAGGAATATTTCTCGCGCCTCGATTCCCGCGCACTGATAAAAAAGGACGACAGGGTAGAGATAGATTATATCATCTTCGGCGGAACACCCGAACAGCTCAATTCCTATAAGAGCTATATTGAAGCTTCCGAGGCAACATCGGCAAAATAACCGGATATGACAAGCCGCGGGCATTTTTGGAGCGGAAATACGCCGCATGATAGACCAAAAAATCCGCGGCTTGCCATTTTTTATATACATCGGACGGCAAAAAAAGCAACTGCGGATATTTTGGTTGTTACAAATGTATGGAAAACTATGCTTTGTGAAGCAAGACTATTGACAAATTCAAAGAAAAATGCTATAATGACCTTAAACATATAGGGTAAACCCTTATTATGATAAAATTTGAAAAGGAGTATTTTTATGAAGAGAATTCTTTCACTTCTCATTGCGATCGCAATGCTGGTGGTAGCGGTTTCTCTCGTTGCCTGCGGCAATGACCCCGAAACGACGACGACAAAGAAGCCCGATGTCACTACGTCTTCTTCCAAGGGTGACAGCACGACATCAACCGATAATGACGGCACGACAGACGGCAATGGAACAACAGCTTCCACCGACAACACAACCGAACCCGGCGGCTCAGGCGATGATCTGAGCGGCAAGACAAAGCATCCCGATTTCATGGATGTAAACTTCAACGGCAGAGAGTTCGTATTCGCTATTCAGAAGAAGGGTGACTGGGATGAATATCCCATCGCTCCCGAAGCAACAGGCGAGGACAACATCATCACAGAGGCTTCCATCAACAGAACAAAGACTGTTGAGTCCCTCTACAACTGCAAGATAAAAGAAATCCAGTGCGATGATAACGCTACAGGTTACAGCCTTATCTCCACGGATATCCAGACAGGTAAGCACACTGTTGACTTTGCAGAGTATCAGTACTCTCTCGGCAGAGCAAATGCAGATCTTGTAAACTTTGCAAAGCTTGATATCGATCTTACACACGACTGGTTTGACCAGAGCTTCATCGACACATACAATGTAAATGATGACGGTGTAAACAGAATCTTCCAGCTTTCCGGTCCCTGGAACCTCATCAGCTATGATGCATCCTGGATGCTCTACTTCAACATGACTGTTTATGAGGCTCTTCTTGCAGCAGGCAAGACAAATGTCGACCTCTATCAGACAGTTAAGGACGGCAAGTGGACAATTGATGTTATGCTCGGCATGATGGACGCTACAAAGAACGATGTAAACGGCGACCAGAAGATGAACTATGATGACGGCGATGTATTCGGTCTCACAACATACGGCAACGGATACATGAACAATGCTATCTGGTTCGGTATCGGCGGCAGAGGTGCCATAAGAGATACCGCTACAAACAAGATTGTTGCCGTAAGCAAGGATACCGTTGATGTTGCGGCTCTCTCCGCAGCTATTGATAAGGCTTCCAAGCTCGTTAACAACGAAGGCTATACAGCTATCAACTCCATAGACAAGGCTCGCGGATCCTTCACAAACGGTCAGACTCTCTTCGCTTCCGAGTGTCTCGCCGCCGCCAGCCTTGTTGACGATGAAAATGCCAACTTCTCCTGCGTTCCTTTCCCGAAGTACAATGAGGAGCAGGAAAGCTACTACACGATGGTATGTAACCGTGCATATGGTCTCGCAGCATCTGCAGCTATCTCCGACCTTGACAATATCGCAAGCTTCATCGAAGTATTCGCCTTCCATTCTCAGAAGCTCCTGTATCCCGAGTATGTAAACTACTACAAGACTCAGGTATTCTGCGATGACGGCGCAGGCGAAATGCTCGATATCGTATTCAAGGGTCGTGTATGGGATATGGACTACCTCGGCAACATGGGTATCACAGCCGCTGTTGCAAGCTATATCAGCACAGGCAAGAATATGTTCTCCAAGGCTATCGCTTCCAAGTCTGCAGCTACAAACTCCAAGCTCGATGAATATCGTGCAAATGTCAAGAAAGTAGCAGACAAATAATTCTATATGAATATCCGAAACCCTCGCGGCTTATCCGCGAGGGTTTTGATTGTTTGCGGGAAAACTGCCGGAAGAAAGAGCCGCGCGTGAGGTATAACAGCCTCAATCACGATTTTTCCGCAGAAAAATGCCCTTTTGTGTTGACATACCCGATACTTTATTGTAAAATACGAGTGAAATATATTCTGTGAGGTGTGCCATGGAATTTTTCCGCACATTAAAAAAGGTATTTTCTCCCCGCGAAGAACATTCTCGCGGCAGACTCTGCATATTGGCAAGCGGGATACTCACAAGTATTGCCGCGCAGTTCACGGGCGGCGTTTTTTATACGGGCTTTCTGCTGCTCTATGGAATAGATGTCGTCAGCATCGGTATACTTACCTTCATCCCGAGCCTTGCCTGCCTGCTCAATATTTTTTCGCCGTCCATACTCGAACGCTTTCGCAAAAGAAAATGGCTGCTGGCTTTTGTGCGCATTCTCACAAATACGATAAATATCCTCGGCATAACATTTCTGCCTTCTCTTGTTCATGAAAAAAGAGCAAGAGTTATCGGCTTTATCATCATCGTCGCGCTGGCAAATTCCATATCGGCACTTTTCGGCTCCGGCTATTCCGCATGGCATGCGAAATTTCTGACAGAAGATGTCCGCTCTGCTTATTTTATGTTTAACGGCTGCATAAACAGCCTTACGGTATATCTTTTCGCGCTCATCGGCTCTGTTGCGACAGACAGGCTCGCCGGTTCTCCCTCGCAGCTGACTATGATGACAACATTGCGAATTATTTCGTATGTGCTCACCCTGCTTGATACAGTCCTGCTCTGTATCCCGAAGGAATATGAATACGAAACCTCCGGCGAAAAGGTAAAGCTTGCCGATGTTTTCATAAAACCCGTGAAAAACAAGGCGTTTTTCTGCTCGATGGTCATACTTTTTCTCTATGGCTTCACGACAAATCTGCCGAATGCCACGCTCAATGCCTATCTTATAAACAATGTGCATATCAGCTATACCTTCATGAATGCGATAAATGCGACTTATTTTCTCTTTTTTATCGCTTTCGGCAGGATGTGGAATAAATTTATCGCGGAAAATACATGGTTTCGTGCGCTCGCCATAGCCTGCGTGCTTCAGGGAGCCACATATCTTGTTTATGCCTTTGTAAATGAGGCAAATTCATCATGGCTCTATCTCTCTGTGCGCCTTTCGCAGCATGTGCTTGGCGTTGTCATGAATACGATAATCGCCTCCGTGCCGTATATAAATCTTCCCGATGAGGACAGGACAAATTATCTCTCATTCCAGCTTATTGTCAGCAATCTTGCATCGTTCTCGGGAATGATGGTCGGAACACTCTTTACTTCTATAATGGGCGAGCGCGCTTTGAATTTCTTCGGCTTCCCGCTTTCGGCGGCTCCGCTGTTGCTTGTCGCCTGCTGGTTTATGCATTATGTGACGGCTTTTGTGATAATGCGCCTGCTTCCGATAGTCACACCGAAGTATCATTATCCCACACCCGCAAAAAAATAAAAACTTTTTTTCATAAAACTATTGCATATTGCGGCTTTTGATGGTATAATACTGAATGTTGCATTATGCAAAGCAGGATGGTCCGCTGCATGCTCGCATGAACATCCGCAGATTTCAAAAGGAGGACGGCTCAAAATGGACAAGATTCAGGCTTTTGTAAACGAGCAGCTCAAGACAGATATCCCCGCTTTCGAAATAGGTGATACTGTCGTTGTTCACAACAAAATCAAGGAAGGTACCAGAGAAAGAATTCAGCTTTTCGAAGGTACGGTTATCGCCAAGAAAAACGGCGGTATTTCCGAAACCTTTACTGTAAGACGCATTGCTTACGGTGTAGGTGTTGAGAAAACCTTCCCGCTTCATTCTCCCAATGTAGAGAAGGTAGTAGTTGTACGCCGCGGTAAAGTTCGCCGCGCTAAACTCTACTATATCCGCGAGAGAGTTGGTAAGCAGGCTAAGGTTAAAGAGCTTATCTGACAAAGAAAAATCCCACCAATCGGTGGGATTTTTTGTATTCGGTTATTTTATCCGATTATTTTTCAGCCTTTTCCGGGGCTTCGCTATAGCCGCAGTCCTTATTGCCGCAGTATTTGTAGCCCTTGCCTTTTTTTACAAAGAGCATACCGCCGCATTTCGGACATTTATCGACTGTCGGCAAATCCCATGAGGAAAAATCACACTCGGGATATTTCTCACAGCTGTAAAACATGCTGTGATTCTTACCGAAGCCCTTGACTATTTCGCCGCCGCATTTCGGGCATTTGACTCCGATATGTTCGCGTATCGGCTTCGTATTTTTGCATTTCGGGAAGTTACTGCAGGCATAGAATTTGCCGTAGCGGCTCGTACGGATGACCATATCGCTGCCGCAAAGCTCGCATTTCATATCCGTCTTTTCCGGCTCGATCTTTTCATGCTTTATCGGTTGATTATTTGCATCTATCGCAACGGTATATTTGCACTCGGGATAATTGATACAAGCGGCAAATCTGCCGAATCTGCCCTTGCGGATGACCATTTTACCTCCGCATTTTTCGCAGACCATATCACATTCCTCAAGCGGAACCTCGACTTTATTTTCGCTGATATGCTTCTGTGCCTTTTCAAGCGTCTTTTCAAAATCCTTATAGAAATCAGTCAGCACTTCTTCATAAGTTTCCTTGCCGTCGGCTATTTCATCGAGGTCATCCTCCATATTTGCCGTGAATTTATAATCGACGATATGCGGGAAATTCTTTTTCATCAGCTCAACCATTGCCTCGCCGAGAGGTGTGGTTTTGAGCAGTTTTTTATCGCGCTCAACATAACCGCGGTCTATTATCGTGGTTATAGTGGAAGCATATGTGCTGGGGCGTGCGATACCCTTTTCCTTGAAAACCTTGATGAGTGAGCCTTCCGTATAATGTGAAGGCGGGTCGGTGAAATTCTGCTTCGGCGTGAGCTTCTTCAGCGTGAGTTTTTCGCCCTCATTTATATCATAAAGCTCGCCGAGCTCTGTTTCTCCGTCGTCATAGGCGAGAAGATAACCCTTGAATTTTATCGCTGTTTCAGCGGAACGGAAAATATATCCGCCGCATTCTATTTCCACATTCAGCGTATTGAATTCGGCATTGCGCATCTGGCTTGCAAGAAATCTGTCCCAGATGAGCTTATAGAGCTTATACTGGTCACTTGTGAGCATCTTTTTGATGGCGTCCGGCTCAAAATGCATATCCGCGGGGCGGATAGCTTCATGAGCGTCCTGCGCCTCTTCGCCTGTCTTGAATATTCTGCGCTTCGGCGGGTAATATTCCCTGCCGAATTTGCCCATGATATATTCACGCGCCGCCTCTGCCGCTTCATCGGAAATGCGGAGCGAGTCTGTTCTCATATATGTGATGATACCGTGGCTTCCGCCGAATTTTTCGCCGAGGTTTATGCCCTCATAGAGCTCCTGCGCAACCTTCATTATGCGCTTGGACTGAAAACCGAGACGCTTTGATGCCTCCTGAAGGAGCGACGAGGTGGTGAAAGGCGGCATCGGAGATTTGCTCTTCTGCGCGCGCTTTACGGAAACAGCGGTAAATTCGCCGTTTTCACAGGCGGCGAGAACCTCATTTGCGTCAGCCTCGCAGGAGAGATCCTTTTTCCCGTCTGCCGTACCGAAGAATTTTGCCTTCACTGTATGTGCCTTGGCGGATTTCAGCTCGGCATCTATAGTCCAGTATTCGCTCGGCACAAAAGCTTTGATTTCCGCCTCTCGCTCGGCGATAAGCCTTGTGGCTACAGACTGGACTCTGCCTGCGGAGAGACCGCTCTTTATCGTTTTCCAAAGATATGGGCTGAGCTTGTAGCCGACTATTCTGTCCAGTGCGCGGCGTGCCTGCTGTGAATTGACGAGATTCATATCTATATCGCGGGGATTTTCAATCTGATGAAGAATGACATTCTTCGTTATCTCATTGAAAGCCACACGGCGGATCTTATCCTCTTCGACGCCGAGAACAGACGCAAGATGCCATGAAATAGCTTCTCCTTCTCTGTCAGGGTCGGTCGCGAGATAAATCATATCGGCAGCCTTGGCTTCCTTTTTCAGCTGATTTATCAGCTCGCTCTTTCCTTTTATATTTATATATTTAAGCTTGAAATCATGCTCGATATCAACTCCGAGAGTGCTTTTCGGCAGGTCGCGTACATGACCTACGGAAGCTAAAACCTTATAGTCCTTTCCGAGATAGGAATTTATTGTCGTAGCCTTGGAGGGCGACTCCACAATGACAAGATTTCGCATCAGAAATTTTATCTCCTTATCGTTTGATAGAATATGGCGGGCTTCTGCCTTTTAAAAGTGTGTGCAGAAGCCATTATACACGATTTTATCCGCCATGTCAAGATATATTTTATGTCGGAATTGTGTATGTTTTATGTACGGCGGTATTTTCCGCCGGCGCAGGACTCGAGAAAACCGTCTATTTCGAGCATGGTGAGTGCGGAGAGAAGCTCGGCTTCGTTTGCGTCAGCATCAAATTTTTTTCGGTACTGCACTGTTATTTCATCGGCTGTCATCGCCGATTTCATACAGCGGAGAATATTTTTCTCCGTTTCGCCGAGGTCGTCGGGAATCTCTGCGGGAGGCTCTGCCGGCTTTTCGTCGACCTGCTCATGCGTGGCGGAAGCTTTTGCCGCTTCGCTTGCCGCCGCGGCATAGCCCGCGCCGCGCTTGCCGGAAAGCTCTTCAAATTCACTTGCCGAGAGCACAGCGTCCTCGTTTTCGTGGTTTTTCTTTTTTCTGCCGCGCAAAAGCGAAAGAAGCCCGCGCTTCTTTTCCTCCTGCGGCTCGGTTTCATCCTCGTCGGTAATATATGTGATATCCGCACCGTTTTTCTTTACGAAGTGTATGGTCTTTATATGCTCGGTGAATATTTTATGCGGATAGAGCAGCTCATATTCGCAGAGAACATCCTTTGCACAGGTTACGAGTTTAGAGCCCTGCATAATCAAATCGTTTGCACCGTCGCTTGTATCGGAGCCGACATCGCCGGGCACGGCGAAAACCTGCTTTCCCTGCTCAATTGCCTTTTCCGCAGTGATGAGCGCTCCGCTCGCTTTGCCTGCCTCTATGACGACCGTGCCGTTTGAGAGGCCGCTGATTATTCTGTTCCTTATCGGGAAATTTCTCGCATAAGGGCGCGTGCCTGGTGCAAATTCCGTGATAATCAATCCCTTTTCCGCAATTTCTCTGTAGAGCGATTTATTCTGCGGCGGATAGATTACATCTATTCCGCTGCCGAGTACGGCGATGGTATAGCCCCGCTCGGATAGTGCGCCGCGCTGACTTATCGCATCTATGCCGAGCGCCATACCGCTGACTACAAAAGCGCCGCCCATCGCCAGCTCTGCGCCCATTTTGTATGCCATGGTGCGCCCGTATTCGGTACAGTTTCTCGTGCCTACGCAGGCAATGAGAACATTTTTATCAAGATCGCGCATTTTGCCTTTGCAATAGAGCACTATCGGCTTTGCATAGATGCTCCGCAGGCGCGAGGGATAATATTCACTGTCACAGGTGAGAATACCGACATCGTTTTTTATGCAGAAATCAAGTATTTTCTTCGGCATACTCATATTTTTGTCACAGAGGGAATCGACCGTCGCGTCATTGTCGCAAACAGCGGCAAGCTCATCGCGCTTTGCCGCATAGACATTGCCGGCGCCGTCGAAGGCATCAAGCAAATGCGATGCCTCCTCACTTCCGGCACCGCAACGAAGCGAAAGCCAGATATAGCAGAGAAGTTCTTCTTTCTTCATAAAAACACTCCTTTACGATAGCTTTACCGTGGGGTTTTTCCGATATTTCCGCCGCAGGCTTCCCATATGATAATGCTCGCCGCCACAGCCGCATTCAGCGATTGCGCACCGCCCTCCCGCATGGGAATGTATACCGCACGCTCGCACGCGGCTCGCACGGCGGGAGATACGCCATGACCCTCGTTTCCGATAACGAAGGCGGCATGAGCCATATCCGGTATATCACCGAGCTTTGCCGCACTTTCGTCAAGCATGGCGGCGTAGACGCGTTTGCCTCCTGCGCGAAGAGTACATATCTTTTCGACGATATCGCATTCTGTCTCGGCATTCACGCGGAAAGCCGAGCCCATGCAGGCGCGCAGGGTCTTCGGACTGTAGAGGTCGGCACTGCCCGCAGAAATATATATCTTGGAAACACCGAAGGCATCGGCGCTTCTGATTATGGCACCGAGATTGCCCGGGTCGCCGACATTATCGAGAAAGAGCACGAAGCCCTCATCGCCTGCGGTGCTCTTTCCTCTCTTCTGCCGCGCAACGGAGAAAACTCCCTGCGGCGCGTTTTCAAAAGAGAGCTTTTCGTATACGGCGTCTGACACAACGGTTATCACGCTGTCAATCCCGAGCGCGTCAAGCTCACCGCTAAAGTGCCCGTACGCATGCTCTGTGATATATACAGCCTCGGGAATATAGCCGCTCCGACAAGCATCGGAAAGCAGCTTTATCCCCTCAAAGGCAAATATCCCGCCTGCATCGCGGTATTTTTTGTCCGCCAGCTTTGCCGCCTCTGTTATTTTCGGATTTGCCCGCGAGGTAATATACGGAAAATCGGTGATTTTTTTCATGCGGTGCTCCTTTTCTGCCTTATAATCGGAAATCGGAAATGCGGTGTCCTCCGATTCTCACAAAAGGCGACAGAAGCAATATAGCCTCTGCCGCCCCCTTCTGCGCGCTATTTAAAATTAAAGTGCGGCTTTTGCTGTAGCTACGAGGGAAGAAAATGCTTCCTTGTCGTTTACAGCAAGCTCTGCGAGCATCTTTCTGTTCAGGTCTATGCCGGCTCTCTTGAGTCCGCACATAAATGTGGAATAGTTCATTCCGTTTACCTTAGCCTGAGCGTTGATTCTTGCAATCCAGAGTCTGCGGAAATCTCTCTTCTTCTGCTTTCTGCCTGCAAACGCATAGTTGCCGCTCTTCATTACAGCCTGCTTAGCCATCTTGAAGTGCTTACTCTTGGCACCCCAGTAGCCTTTTGCGAGCTTTAATACTTTATTTCTTCTTTTGCGAGTCATCATCGCGCCTTTTACTCTTGCCATCTTATGTTTCCTCCTGTAAAATCAATCTGAATTATTTGTTCGGAATAAGTGTTTTGATTGTGCTCTCGAAAGAAGGGCTCAGGTATGCATTGCGTCTGAGCTGTCTCTTTCTCTTCGGAGTCTTAAGACCGAGCTTATGACGGCGGAATGAAGAGTTCATTTTAACTTTGCCGTTTTTTGTGATAGAAAATCTTTTGGCTGTAGCCTTGTGAGTTTTAATCTTTGCCATGACTGTTTTTCGTCCTTTCGGTATATTAAGTTTTATTTTATTTTTTTACGGGTGATAAGAACAATGTGAGATTTCTGCCCTCGAGAACAGCTTTTTTATCAGCTGCGCCAACGCCTGCGCAACCTGCCTCAAATCTGTCGATCACGGCCTGACCCAGCTCGGGATGACGAAGCTCACGCCAGCTGAAACGGACGACAACCTTTACTTTGTTTCCGGCATTCAGAAATCTGTGCGCATGGTTGAGCTTTGTCTGGAGATCGTGGTCGCCTATCTTGCAGGAAAGCTGAATTTCCTTGACCTCGATGACCTGCTGCTTCTTTTTGGCTTCTTTTTCGCGCTTGTCGCGCTCAAAGCGGAATTTGCCGTAGTCCATTATGCGGCATACAGGCGGTGTAGCCTGCGGCGCAATCATAACGAGATCCAGCTCCTTCTCTATGGAAAGCTCCTGTGCCTTCGCTATCGGTACGACGCCTATCTGCTCCCCGTCTGCTCCTATAAGGCGCACTTCGGGTACTTTTATCTCCTCATTGATGAGATGTTCCTGCTTGCTTATAGTAAGCACCTCCAAAAATAAAATTAAAAAATGCGGAAAGCCAAGCTCTCCGCATAAATAGCGATAATAACGGCGAAAACCGCCGAAAAACCGATATCAGACCGCACGCGAACGAAATCGGGGCGGTGAGAACAGAGAGTTCTGCTTTATTTTGCCTAAACAGTATACCACAGGCTTTGCCTTCTGTCAATACTTTTGAAAAAATTTATAAAATATTTTTCCCGCGAGCATCGCCGCGGGAAAAAGGATTTTTTGCGGAAACGGATTATTTTGTGCCGAAAAGTCTGTCGCCCGCATCGCCGAGACCAGGAACTATGTATGCGTGCTCATTGAGCTTTTCATCGAGCGCGGCGGTATAGATATCTACATCGGGATGAGCCGTCTGAACAGCCTCTACTCCCTCGGGAGCGGCTACAAGACACATGAGACGGATATTTGTGCAGCCTCTCTTCTTGAGCATGGTGATTGCATCGGAGGCACTGCCGCCCGTTGCGAGCATCGGGTCAACAACGATGACTATTCTCTCGCCTATATCTGTGGGAAGCTTGCAATAGTACTCTACAGGCTTGTGTGTATCGGGATCGCGATAGAGACCGATATGACCGACCTTTGCCACGGGAACGAGCTCAAGAATGCCGTTTACCATGCCGAGACCGGCGCGCAGTATCGGAATGACCGCGAGCTTTTTGCCCGAGATGACCTTGCCTGTCATCTTTGTGATGGGGGTTTCGATTTCGTAGTCGCGCAGAGGCAGATCTCTCGTGACCTCATAACCCATGAGCATGGAAATCTCATCGAGAAGAATGCGGAAATCCTTTGAGCCCGTCTCCTTCTTTCTCATGTAGGTGAGCTTGTGCTGAATAAGAGGATGATCGATAATGTGAAGCTGTCCCATTTTTTACTCCGTTCCCGCCGCTGTGCGACGCTTTTTATTTTTTTCAATTTATTATTATACCATGGAGAACACTCTTTTGCAATAGGGAAATTTCCTGTTTTTGCGATATTTTATGACGCAATTTTATGCCGAATGGTAAAAAATGCAAAAAAATAACCGTCTGCAAAAATGCAGACGGTTATCTTCATCTTATTTAAGTGAGCTTGGCGTGAAGCAGAATTTCAGCAACTCGGAGAGCGTATGGGTTCTGTATCCTTCCCCGTCAGCCACATATATAAGGAAGCTGTCGGGGTCACAGAATTCCGCCATCACCTGACGGCACACACCGCATGGATATGCAGGCTCCGATATCCCGTTTTTACCACCGACTACGGCGACGGAAACAAATTCCCGCTCGCCTTCACTTATTGCCTTGAAAAATGCCGTGCGCTCTGCGCAGTTTGTCGGCGTATAAGCCGCATTTTCTATGTTACAGCCGAGATAGACCTTGCCGGAGGCGGCAAGAAGTGCCGCGCCGACGCGAAATCCCGAATACGGGGAATAGGATCTTTCTCTTGCTTTCGCCGCAAGAGCGAGTAATTCTTTCGGATTCATGCTTTGCTCCTTTCAGATATTTCGCTATGTATCAGAAGCTTCCGCCTCTGCCGCCGCGTGAGCTGCCGCCACCGCCACCGCCGCCGCTGCTCTTGCTTTCGGTTTCAATCTTAACCTTGGTAACGGTGCTGTAGAGGTACATATCGGTCTTTTCGCCGAGCTTGAAGCTGTCTTTCTTGACATAGTTTGCCGCGGCGCGCCCGGGCTTTGCATTATTCATGCCTGCCGCCATGATTCCCGTGGCGATAAGGCTTATCACTATACTGACGCAGATAATGATTACTTCCTTTTTTACTATATCGGATTTCGTGTCGTCACTATAGTCTCCGTCATCGGGATTGCCGAAATATGCGTTTTTCGCAATGGATTCTATGAATCCCGTAGCGGCGGAGTACCAGTCGCTTTTTTTCAGTCCTTTCAGTGCCGCATTTTCTATATTATCCATAGCGGAGCTTTTAAGGCTGTTCATTTTTCCTATCTGGCGGATATAATACTGTCTTGATGAGACATCGACCGCAAGAATTATCGCATCGCTCTTTTGGTCGCAATTGTCGTCATAGAGCGCGTCCGCACGTTCTGTAAGCTCATCCCGACTGAGTGATGAATCCGCGAAGATAATGCCTACAGAGGCTTTGTTTTTTTCTGCCGCATCCTTTGCAAGCGCGGTAATTTCGCTTATTTCATCATCAGATAAAATTCCGTCCGCTATATCTATGAGCGGAGCGTTCCAAAGCCCTCCCGCAAAGCAAGGCAGGCAAAAAAGAATGAGACACGCGGCGAAAATGATAAGAGATAAAATTTTCCTTTTCATACGCCACCTCACAAAATCAGGATAAGCTGAGCCACGAGAGCCACAGCCGCGGCAATACCTGCCGCCCATGCCGCAAATCTGCCTTTTGATACAGGCAATTTGCCCACAAATTTACCGGTCTGCCCATTCATGGCAAAGGTATATGTCTTGTCGCGATATTTTGTATTGAGCATATAAACGGGGAAAAGCGCGTATTTTATATCGCCGTTGCTTGTTTTGATATTGGAGCTTTTTGTCGTCACGCCGGAGTAACCGACCACCGTCGCGCGAAGCTCATCCTCGAGACTCGTGCGAACCCGTTTTGCCGCGCGGGGCGAACATTCCTCATCGGAAACATCATATCTGTCCGCAAAGAAGCCCGAGAGATATGCCGAGCCGAAATCCACCATTTCATTGTAGTTGAAAGGCTCGAGCGAATCCATATATGCATCGTCCATCTTTTCGGAGGCATCGACGGGTATATTTTCAAAAGCCATTTCGCCGCTTCGGCGCACGAGAAAATGGCTTGTTTTGGTATATTGATATTGCCCGCTCCGCCATGACGAAATGCGCGTGGCATCAAAGCTCATTCTTCCGTTTGCCTCACAGTCAAAGAGCCAAAAGGGAACATAGATTCCCGTTATTTTGTCAATATTATTTTCCTCGCGGAACATTTTCGGGAGCAGGACCTTGCCCTTGTAAAATTTCTTCAGCGCATCCTTTGCCGCCTGCTTGTCAAGCTTGAACGGAATTACATAGTCGGGGCGGAGTATACCGTCGATACGCTGTTTTATTATCACGGGATTGCCGCAATACGGGCATTCCGTAGCCGCCATAGTGTCATCACCCGTTATCGCCGCGCCGCAGGACTGACAGATAAATTCCGTCGTTTCTTCGCCGGTTTCGTGTCTCTCATATTTGTCCCATTTCGCGTCAGACTTCTCTTCCGCTTCCTTTTCAATCTCGGAAAGCTGCTCGAGCTGCTCCACGGAAAATTTATTGTCGCAGTATTCGCAGACCATTTCTCCCGTTTTGCTGTCGTATTTCAGACCCGCATTGCAACACGGACATTTATATTCGATAACGGTTTTATCGCTTGTTTCAGCCAATTTCATTCCCTCCGTTATGTGAATTTTCGTGGATTTCCCGCATTATTTTGCGTCGTTGTCGTCGAAGGGGTCGCCGCACTCGGGACAGAACTTCGGAGGCTTTGCCGGATCCTCAGGCTCCCAGCCGCATTTGTCACAGCGGTAAACCTTTGCTCCGCTCGGGCGCTTTGCGCCGCACTCCGCGCAGAATTTGCCCTTGTTTAAAGCACCACACTCCGTGCAATACCAGCCGGCTTCGGCGGGCTTCGCCTTGCCGCATTCATGGCAGAACTTTCCTGTGTTTTCCGCGCCGCATTCGCATTTCCATGTGCCTGCCGCCTTAGCCGCATCAGCCGTCTTTTTTTCTTCCGCCGCTTTTGCCGCCTGCTGTTTTGCGCTCATCTCATAGAGATTGCCTGCGTTTATGCCGCCTGCACCCTGAGCCATATTCATGCCGGCAAAAGCCATGAAAGCACCGCCGCTTCCCTGATTTTTAGCCGCATCCTGCATAGCCTGCGCCTGCGCACCGGAAAGAACAGCCGCCGCCATGCCGGGGTCGCGGAGAACAGCACTCTTCTGATACTGCTTGATCATATTTTCGTCTTCTTCCGAAGCCGTAACGGAATTTACGCCGAAGGAATAAACCTTGATACCGCGAAGCTCCGTCCACTTTTTGGAGAGGACTTCATTGAGCGCATCGGCTATCTCGACAGTATGACCGGGAAGCGCACTGTAGCGCACGCCCATCTCGGAAATCTTCGCAAAAGCGGGCTGGAGTGCCGTGAGGAGCTCTGTTTTCAGCATGCTGTCAATTCTGTCTCTCGTATATGTGTCTGTGACATTGCCCGAAACATTCTTATAGAAAAGAAGCGGGTCTACTATCTTATATGAATATTCGCCGTTGCAACGGATGGAGATATCGACATCGAGTCCGATATTCTTATCCACCACGCGGAAAGGAACAGGGCTTGCCGTGCCGTATTTATTGCCCGTAATTTCCTTTGTATTGAAATAATAAACTCTCTGGTCCTTGCCTGTGTCGCCGCCGTATGTAAATCTTCTGCCTATGGTCTTGAAGGTATCGAGTATACTCTTGCCGAGACTGCCTGTGAAAAGGCTCGGCTCCGTGGATTTGTCATATGTGAATTCGCCCGCCTCGGCGCAGAATTCGACAACCTCGCCCTGTGAAACGATAATCATGCACTGACCTTCGTTTACGGCGATACCCGAGCCGTTTGAAATGATATTTTCTTCGCCCTTTGTATTGGAGGAACGGCGCGAGGTACGCTTCTGACCCTTTGCCACGAGAACATTCTCGGAAAGCGCATCACAATAGAAAAATTCCTTCCACTGGTCTGCCATCGTTCCGCCGACGGCGCCTGCAAATGCTTTGATAAGTCCCATAGTAAAAATCTCCTTTTATTTTATATTTATCGCCCACGCGATATGTAATATAATTTTATTATATTATATCATGCTTTTATTATTATTGCAATAAAAAAGTAAAAATTTGCCCTTACTTTCAATATTTTTTCAAGCAATACGAACAAATGTTTGACTTTTTGACGATTTTGTGGTATAATATAATATAGCAGGAAGCTTGCAAGGCAAGCTTCGGCTTTGCCACTGTAAGCTCCGCTTACCTGCTATATTGACGGCTTCGCAAAAATGCTCTTGCAAGCAAGCATTTTTGCTTCATGGTAGAATTGCAGGAAGCTTGCAAGGCAAGCCTGTGCATATTCGATTTGTTGAAAATAATTTTGCTTTCTCGGCAGTGAGAAAGAAACATAAAGATGCTTTTCTTTTCGGAAAAGCGAAAAGAACTCAAAAAGACAAACTTTTTTCCTGCTTTTCTTGGCAGAAAAGCATTTCCCGTTTTCGACAAACCGAATGTATACAGGCACACGCCCGCATACATTAAATTACATTACCGAAACGGAGGTGATAACATAGCAAACGAACGGCTCATTGCCGAAATAGGCGCACGCGCGAAGAGCAATTCTCATCGCATCGAGAAGCTCGAAGAAATCGCGTGTGAAATACACAAGCAAAACGAAAACATAGCAAAAATGGTCGCGCAGATGGAATTCATGAATAAACAGCTTTCCATCCACGACGCAAAGCTTTCCGAGATAGAAAACCGCCCGCAGAAACGGCTCGGCAGTATAATTACCGCCATAATAACAGCCCTTTGCGGCGCACTCATAGGCGGTGCTGTCACCGCCGTGCTGAATATAATATAAAGACCTGCTAATAAAAGTCAAGCCCTAAAATGAAAAAAGTTCAAAAAATTTTG
>ERZ779851.1577-NODE-1577-length-19675-cov-7.942915_pt1 | contig 19675 bp, 25 predicted proteins | sample MGYA00511094_ERZ779851 | MGnify/ENA primary metagenome ERZ779851 (study PRJEB29588, sample SAMEA2155512) | human gut metagenome | biome: human gut; feature: human-associated habitat; material: faeces | place: Denmark | collected 2008/2010 ...
TCTAAACATAGTAAATAAGCGAATAATCACCACCCATTTGCAAAAGAGGAGCTTTTCAAAAAAAATTATTAATATAAAAAGCTATCAAATGATAGCTCTAAAATTCCATTACTTCTAAATCATCAGGAACAAATATATTTCCTGTATAATAGTGTGCACCTTCTGCCTTGTAGAGTTCTTTACGATTGTCTACATGATCATCTTCTGTATGATAGAGTACAAGATTCTTAATATGAAGTTTCTGCGCAAGTTCACAGGCATCTTTCACTGTTGAATGATGCTTTTCATAAGGATGTCTGAAGTCTCTTTCTTCATATAAACAGAATGCTTCATGCAAGAGTACATCTGCATTTTCTGCATAGACTTTCTCTTCTTCACAATAAGGTTCATCACCACAACATGTGAGTTTCTTACCATCATATTCCATCATGAAGCCAAACTGCTTAGCTTTAGTAGAATGGATATCAAAGAAAGTGACTGGATGTCCCATAATTTCTTTAGTTTCTTGATCCTTCACTTCTACTAAGTGAAGTCTTTTTCCAATTAATGCACTCTGTTTTGGTACAAGAAGTGTATCAGCCATATCCTTTAAAATATGAATGACTTCATCATGACCATAAATATAAGCATCACCTTCATATTTACCTGCATTCATAAACTGTGTAATCATACGCATCATCCAGACCATACCTAATAAATGGTCAATATGCTTATGAGTCAAGAAGATATGCTTCATATCCTTCCAGTCATATCCTGCTTTTTTTAGCTGAGTTAGGATTTGGTTTCCTCCTCCTGCATCAACCATAAAGTATTGATGGTTGTCTTCTAAGACGAAACATGTGTTATAAATCTTAGTGACTAAGGCATTCCCCGTGCCTAGCATTGTTAGTTTCATGTTCTTCCTCCCAATAATTTACTCTTATAACATATCAAATATGAAATAAGACCAGATATTCCGCCTACCATAATACCACCTAGAACATCTGTTGGGTAGTGCACCATGAAATAATTACGACTTAGACCCATTAATGCGACAAAGATAAAAACTAACCAGCTGTATTTCTTATTACATGTTAAGAATATACACATCATAACTGCCATAGTGGCTGTAGTATGTCCTGAAGGAAATGAGAATTCTTTATATTGTAAGCCTCCTACATACTTCCACCAGTTATAGTATTCGTCCACACCGGATAAATAAGGACGATGACGTCCTATCGCATTCTTTAAAAAGAGGCTTGTAAAGATAGCACCTATCGCAAGACTAATGAGGATACATATACCGAGTTTTCTTGTCTTTTTAAAATAAATGAGTACCAAGGATAAAGCGATAAAGAAGATGCCTTTATCACCAAAATAAGAGATAAAGCGAAAGAATGGTGTAAGTGCACCGTTTGTACTTTCGGCTAGATGATGAAGGAAATGAAGGAGTGTATAGTCATATAATTGTCCTAATTCTCTCATTTTCTCATCAAGTCCTTATCATCAATTGCGCTAATAACACGACATGGATTGCCTCCCGCAATCACAAAGGGTGGAATATCATCCTTTACAACTGATCCTGGTTCAATAATAGACTCTCTATTGATCTTTACACCTGGATAAATCACTGTATTGGATCCAATGCATACTCCTTCATAAATACGTACTGGCAGTGTACTTTCTAATCCTTTTGCACGATCCTGGCTACTGATTGGTGTAACTGATGTGAGTATTGTGACATTATATCCAATAGTCACATTATCACTAATAGACACTATTCCACTATCATCAATAAAGAGATTATCTTTAGAATAGAAGTTCTTCCCTAAAGAAATATTATAACCATATGTACAATGAAAAGGTTGTTCAATAAAGGCTTCATTCCATTCATTTAATAGTTTATCTAGTATAAGATTGATATCATCTCTTTTAAGTGGTGAAAGATTGTTTAACTCATGACAGAGACTCTTACAATAAAGACGATCATTATAGAGTTCTTTTGAAAATGGCTGATAGAGTTCACCAGAGATCATATCGCTTTTTGTATCATTCATGATTCATCCTCCTATAGTAATATTGAATCTGTTTGTATAATGCACCGCAGTCATATGTCGCAAAGACCTGAGGATCAATCACACCTACATCTTTATGTGTCAATGTCTCTATCTCTTCTTTCTTATAACCCATTTGTGGTGCTAATAATACAAGATCATAATAGAGACACTTCTTTTCTACAGTATGAACTGCTGCCCCTTCTATAATCAATGGGAGGTTGTTTTTTAAAATATAGTTCTGCATCTTTTCCTTAAAGAATCCTGATGTCATTCCCCCACTACAGCATAATATCACCTTCATTGGTTCGACTTTTTCTTCTATGAGTTTATTAATCATACATCGATAAAGTTCTAAGGCAATAGGAAATGTAGTCAATGGAAAATGAAGATAAAAGATCTGCTTATCATCGCTGATGATTTCTTCTTCTATCATGCCTATATCATGGAAGTGAATAGATGCTGTGCGTGATTGATAAGTAATGTGATATTCATTGTCATTGAATACTGTTTGAAAACGAGAATCATCTTTTAACTGGAAATAGAGATATCGCTTATAGACTTCTAGATTTTCTTTTTGATAGAACGTATCAATCATGTTTGTATTCCTCTAGAAGCGTTTTAAATGTATCAATATCTTCTTTAATGATATCAATAGAACTCTGCCAGAATGATTCATCTGTGAGATCTATATCAAGTGTTTTCGCAATATCTTCTAAATCCATCTTACCTGTGACTGAAAGGAATGTTTCATAATCCTCTGGGAAGTGTTCAGGATTTTTTTGATAACGTGCATAAAGTCCTTTCGCAAGTAATGAGCCAAAAGCGTATGGGTAGTTATAGAATGAATAGTCTGAATCATAATAATGAGGTTTCCATGTCCACATATAGGGATGGAGATAATTATGATCTAATCCATCACCATACGCTTCTATCTGTGCTTGAAGCATGATTTTCTTTGTTTCTTCCGCACTCACTGGTCCTTGTTTTCTTGCTTCAAAGAAGCGGCTTTCAAATAAGAAACGGGAATAAATATCACAGATCACCTGTACCGCATTACTTAATGTATTCTCTAATATCACAATCTTTTGAGTAGGTGTTGCTGATTTTAATGCACCTTTTCCCACTATTGTTTCACAGAAGTTAGAGGCTGTTTCTCCAATCGGCATTGGATAATGGGTATTCAATATTGTTTGATCACCTAAACATCTTCCATGGAAACCATGACCAAATTCATGGGCTACAGTAATCACATCAGAAAAATGATTTCCATAGTTGAATAAGAAACGACTTTGTTTCAAACTTCTAATATTTTCACAGAATGCACCACCGACTTTATTTTCTCTTGGATAGACATCAGCCCAATGGTTCTTAATTGCATGAGTCGCAAAATCACCTAAATGTTTTGAGAATGTGTAGAACTGATCCACGACAAATTGAGAACCTTTCTCAAATGGATAGTCTTCATCATCTTCAACAACAGGCGCATAGAGTTCAAACCAAGGTAAGCCGTTCTGATAGCCTAGATAGTCTGCCTTGATTTTAAGGTATTCTCTTATTTCTGGCATATTCTTTTTCATAACTGAAAGTAATGTATTAAGAGTCTCCATCTTTAATCGTGATTTGATACATGATTCTTCTAATGGTGATTCATAGCCTCTCATTTTACTTGTATAGAGTACTTCTCCCTTGATTCCACTTAAACATGTCGCAATCGTTTCTTCATATGGTTTATAGGCATCTAGTTCTGCGAAATAAGCTTTCATTCTTGTCTGCTTATCGGGACTATGAGCCATGTTCAGTACTTTAGTCAAAGGATAATCATATCCATCTATATTCACTTTAATAGAAGATACAACCGCATCCTTATGCTTCATCCAGGCATAAGAACCTGTATTTTTCATATGGGCTATGATTGATTCCTGTTTTTCATCTAAGCGATGTTTTTGATTATGTTGAATCTCTTTTAAAATATATTCATGTTCCTTAATAAAAGAATCCTGACAACTATCTAAATCAAACTCCGCAATATAGGCATTATTCTTAATATCTTCTCCTACCATTGAGGCAGTTATATTATTTAATTGATCAAGATAACGTGTTGCTTTGGCATCATCTGTATGAGCTGATAAAGAAAGCTGTATAAAAAAATGAAGCCTTTCTACTCTCTTTTCAATTTCTATTTTTGTCTCTATTATTTTATGTAATGCCGCTTCTGTTTTCTCGCTTCTATAAGTAGGATAGTTCTTATTTAAATCCTTAAGCGTGTTTAAATCTTCTTGAAATTTTTTGTCTTGAAATGACGTATATAGGGCATCAAGATTCCATTCGTTCATTATTAATCATCTCCTAATTGTATTATACCTTATCTCCCTCATTTGTGTTAAACTTATCATGGGTGATAAAAAAATGATAAAAGAATTACAGAAAAGATTAAAAGAACAAAATATCAAGTTCTATTATGTGCCTACTGATGATGATCATCAGAGTGAAATTGTAGGCGAACATGACCAGTTTAGAAAGTATCTAAGCGGCTTTACGGGTTCTGCTGGAGTCCTAGTTGTAGGACAGGAAGAAGCATGGTTATGGACTGATGGACGTTATTTCATTCAGGCAGAAAAAGAACTCTATCCTGGTATTAAGCTCATGAAGATGGGTAATGCAGATGTTCCTAGTGTGAAGGATTTCCTCATTGATCATCTTGATGATGGTGATGTACTTGGCTTCAATGGTAAAGTAACAACAGCTTCATTTATCATTGATTTGGATGAAGGCAGAGAAACTGATTTTGAATTAAAAGATATCGATATGACTGATGTATGGACAAATCGTCCAGAACGTTCTCATGAACCAGCTTATATCTATGATGTGAAGTATCATGGACAAAGCACAACACAGAAACTTGATTGGATTCGTGGTTATATGGAGGAAAATGAATGTAATGCGCATATCATTACATCATTAGATGATATTGCATGGACATTCAATATTAGAGGTAAGGATATTCCTCATTCTCCAATGGCTATGGCATTTAGTATTATTACTTTAGATAACGCTTATTTATATCTTCAGGATGGTACTTATGATGAAACAATGATAGAAGCTTATAAGAATGATGGTGTTGAAATCCGTTCTTATGATGATATCTATCTAGATACAAAGAGATTAAGTGGTCAGGTACTTGTAGACTTAAGTGCCATCAACTATGCCATCTATTCATTTATTGACTGTGAAATCATGGAAGGATCTAATCCATCACAATACTTCAAGAGTATTAAGTCAGATGTAGAGATTGAAAATACAAAGCATGCCCATTTAAAAGATGGTGTGGCAATGACTAAGTTCATGTATTGGTTAAAGACTTCTATGCCTGATGATGCGACTGAATGTTCTATTACTGATAAGTTATTAAGCTTTAGAAAAGCACAGGAATTATTTACTGATATTTCATTTAATACAATTACTGCTTATAAAGAAAATGCGGCATTAATGCATTATCATCCATCTCATGAACATGATGTTCATGTTAAAAAAGAAGGTATGCTTCTTATTGACTCAGGTGGACAGTATTTAGATGGTACAACTGATATTACACGTACATTCATCTTAGGTGAAATCAGTGAGACTGAAAGAAAATACTTCACATATGTATTAAAGGCTATGTTGAAGATGCAGGAAGCTGTTTTCTTATATGGTGCAAATGGTATCTGGATTGATGGTCTTGTAAGACATGAGTTATGGAAGCAGCATATTGATTTCCAGTGTGGTACAGGTCATGGCGTCGGTCATTTCTTAAATGTCCATGAAGGACCAAATGATATTAGACCACGTTTACGTGATCCACGTAAGCCTTCTGCAATTCAGGAAGCAGGTATGATTACAACGGATGAACCTGGTGTCTATATCGAAGGTCAGTTTGGTATCCGTTTAGAAAATGAATTATTATGTGTTGAAGATATCAAGAATGAGTATGGTCAGTGGATGAAGTTTGAACCTCTTACTTTATGTCCTATTGACTTAGATGGTCTTGATGTTTCTTTATTAACAACTGATGAAAGAGAAGCATTGAATAAGTATCATGAATTCGTAAGAGAATCATTAAAGCCATACTTAACTGATGAAGAAAATGAATGGTTAAAGACTTACACAAGAGGTATTTAATATGAAGTACTATGATCTACTAAAAACTGATTTAAAAGTATCTGAAATCGCTTTGGGCTGCATGCGTATTGCAGATAAGAGTATTGAGGAAGTAGAAGAACTTGTGAAGACTGCATTAGATTGTGGTATTAACTTTTTTGATCATGCTGATATTTATGGTGGTGGAAAGTCAGAAGAGTTATTTGGACAAGTTCTTGAAAAACATCCTGAATATCGTGAAAAGATGATTATTCAAACAAAGTGTGCCATTGTACCTAGGAAACGTTATGACTTTTCTAAAGAGTATATTATAAATGCAGTCAATGGGTCATTAAAAAGACTCCATACTGATCATGTAGAAATTCTTTTATTACATAGACCTGATGCATTATGTGACCCTCAAGAAGTGGCAGAAGCATTTGATGAACTGTATGAAAGTGGTAAAGTCAAATACTTTGGGGTATCTAATCATACACCAGGACAGATTGCCTTATTACAAAAGTATACTAAACATCCTATTATTATTAATCAGCTACAGCTTTCTATTGTGCATTCTGTGATGATTGATAGTGGTATGAACATGAATATGAAGGAAGACTTTGCGATTGATAAAGATGGCGGTGTGCTTGACTATTGTCGTTTAAATGATATTACAATCCAGGCTTGGAGTATTGTGCAGGCATCTTGGGCTGAAGGGACTTTCTTAAATCATCCTGATTATAAGAAATTAAATAACGTTCTTGATGATCTAGCAAAGAAATATAATGTTACTCCTGCCACAATTGCGACTGCATGGATTTTAAGACATCCTGCCCATATTCAAGCAATTACTGGTACGACTTCTCCTAAACATTTAATTGAAACAGCAGAAGCTGCGAATATCGAATTAACACGTCAAGAATGGTATGATCTTTATCTAGCAAGTGATAAACCTTTACCATAAGGGGGTAAATCTATGAAAGTACTTATGATCAATGGAAGTTCCCGTAATAATGGCTGTACACGTGCAGCTTTAGATATTATGGCTGAAGCATTTAAAGAAGAAGGTATTGAAACAGAAATCATCTTTATTGGCAATCAGCCTGTTGCGGATTGTATGAACTGTAAGAAGTGTGTAACTGAACATCAATGTATATTTGATGATGTAGTCAATGAAATCACTACAAAAGCAAAAGACTGTGATGGCTTTATCTTTGCCTCACCTGTCTACTATGCTCATCCGAGTGCAAGATTACTTGCGGTATTAGACAGAGCCTTCTACTCAAATAAGAGTGTCTTTGTCTATAAACCAGGAGCTTGTATCTTTAGTGCAAGACGTGCTGGACAGGTGGCAAGCATGGATGTTGTCAACAAACATTTCAGTATTTCTCATATGCCTATTGTATCTGCCAATTATTGGAATGAAGTCTTTGGAAGTGAACCTGAAGATGTTTATAAAGATGCAGAAGGTGTTGCGACTATGCAGAATATCGCAAAAAATATGAGCTGGCTTCTTAAGTCTATTGAAGCAGGCAAAAAAGCTGGTCTTGAAAGACCAGAACTTTCTACTGGACATACAAATTTCCATCACTAAGAGAAGAATTTTTCTTCTCTTTTTTATATATTTGTAAGCGCTTGTTATATTGACGATTGTTTATATGAGGACTAGAATACAGTTGTATATGGGGAAAGAAGGCATTTCAATGAGTAACTCTATCATGATGCGATTAATTAAGTGTTTATCAATTATAATGTTAGTGATTGGCTGTGTACAGCCAACCTCTGTACAGGCTTATTCACCTGTTCTTACAGAAACAGTTCAAAATACAAATAATACAAATAAGAATGCTTCAGTAACAGTTCAAGAGAAAGATCAACCTAAGCAGAATACTTTAGAACTCTTTGTGATTACTGTCTTAGTCACAATTCTTATTCTATTTTTTGTTGGAATAGTTCATAAAGATTTAAAAATATAAAAAAGAGATGTTGAACATTTAAAATGGACTCTGTAAAATGGACACGAGAAAAAATGAGGATTATCTCGTAACCCTGTTGATTATTCCACTTTATTTGATCACTCATTCCGATTAGGGTGACCAAGTGTTCCGATACTCTTGATCAACTAACCATTTTCATAAAATTCCGACAGGGTTGACCAACCATTCCGATGAACCTGACCACCTAACAATCCTGACTGTAAATAAAGTACAGTCAAGATTGTTTTTGTTTATCTGCTTATCATTGACTTATCACCAAAGATTTTTATTGTCTGTGATTTTGACATTATTCTATCCATTATTGCATCAGCTATAGCACCTCCCCAAGCTTACTATGCCATCCTGCAACATCGAACTAAGAGCAGAATACTATTGAATGAATACGATATCTCTATTCCATTATTTCAAGATTATCCTGCTGTTGGGCATTATTAGTCCCTATAAACAGCCACTCGTACAGTATTAAAAGATCACACTTTATGTATTGATTTGTTCTCTTTCTGCAGTTTCCCTAAACTTTCGTGAATATTATGGAGTGGCAAGGCCACTCCATACGGTAAAATAAGTCCATACGTTACGCTAGAAAAGTCCAGTGAATCCGTCAAACAAGTCCACCACATTTAATATGAAGATTAACACCTCTTGGTTGTAAAATGGATTTGATAAGTAATAAATACTTATCAAATCTTGCAACTAGGAGGTGTTTTTTATGCGAGATGTTAAGAAGATTTTGGAAATGAGATCTCAAAATTTTAGTCAGCGAAAGATAGCTGAAGCACTTAAGGTATCAAGAGATACAGTAAGAAAAGTGTCTAAAGCAGCTGATGAAAACAATATTTGTTGGTCAATGATCCAGAATCAAAATGAAATGGAAGTACAGAAACTATTATTTGGAAAGGAGACTAAACTTAATCTGATTATTAACAACCTGATTATCAGTATATTCATAAAGAACTATTAAGACCAGAGACAAACATAAGATTATTATGGGAGGAATATGCAGAAGACTGTAGAAATAGTAAATTCCCTTTCTATCAGTACAGTTACTTCTGTGAAAAGTATCGTGATTATGTAAAGAAAAACAATCTTACAATGCATATCACACATAAGCCAGGGGATAAGATGATGGTTGATTGGTTATGAGAATCTTTGCATAACCAATCAACTTCAATTCTTTCAGCTATCTTATGATCAAAGTGCATCGTAGCTTTGTTTCTTTCGATATATTGATTGAAATAATTACAGAACTGAGAATACTGCAATGAAATCTTACCTGCAGCTCTTACCTTATTGTAGTACTCCTGCCATAAAAACATCCTGGTTACACCAGGTTTTTGTAGTTCAAGATACATCATTTCAGAATAATCTTATAGACTTAGCAGCATTTTCTACTTTTCTGATTGTGTTTCTTGAAGTCTTTAATAGTTTTGAAATTTCGTTTCTAGACATACATAGTGATAATATCTGAAAATATTTTTGTATTTTTCCACGTATGGTTTCAAAATAAAAACTCTTTTCCTGTAAAATATTGTGTAGATTCGATGCTTATCTACACCTTAATTTTACTAGAAAAAGAGTGTGTATAATATAATTGGTCAAGTGTATCGGAATTATCGGTCAGCTACGCCATAATAATCAGCCTTGACTTTTCAGTATTTTCTAATTCATCCTCGGTTAGATTCGAACTCACTACATTAATAGGAATATGAATTTTCTTACTATTTTCAATTTTATAACTGACAAGCTTAGTAGTATTTTGATAAAAAGTTTTCTATTCCTTTTTTTGTTAATTCATATCTTATTTTATTATCATCTTGATCCGAACTATACCATGCAAGATTTATCAGTTTTAAACTAACTTCACTATTAAATAATTCGATTATATCTATAAATTCATATATTTCATCAAATTTTAAATTTAATAATTTCATTAATCGTATATCCAATTTCTCATTGTATTTATTTTTATTTATATCAACTCCATCAGCAGAAAAATAATCACTACAAACACTATTCTTTAGATAATAGCATGGTTTACAAATATCATCATAACTATATGTAAAACAAATTTTATTCACTTCATTTCTAATAACGGCATTTCCAATAAAATAGAAATTGTGATTATAGTTTTTGTCAGGAACAAAGTTTTCAATACCTTTTCCATATAGTTTAAATATATCTAAAAGATGATGTGGTTTTATTACAATATCCATATTATTAATATTTTTTTCTAAAAAACTTGCTGTCATTATAAAATTTGATTACGTCATCTTCTAAATAATCCATACCCATATCTTTTAATAAGCCTAAAATATCGTTTATGCTATTATCCATTGTTTCATAATAAGATTCAAGTTGTTTTAATGCTTCCTCTCTAGTCAATAAATTATATCGAATCATTTGACTTAATTTAAACTCTGTTTCTGTATATCCTAATAATCCATAATAAAAGAAATCTTTAAATGTCTCTGCAAGGCAATCAAAATGCCAGCTTCTTTCAGGTCTTTGCCAGTTTAGTTTTTCTTTAACTTCTTTTTCATATTTTTCAGGGTTATTTGGAAAATAGTTATCAAAATCAAATAGCTGATAATTTCTAAATTCTTGTGAAAGAACCTTCCCATTTTTATTTTTTGCTTTATATTCTAAATTATCATCTCTTAAAATTACTTCTATATTGTGCGGAAAATTATAATTTACATTTTCTGCTAACCCTCTTATTAAACCATATTTCGAATTACCATTGCCTTTTTCCTTAAGTAACTCTCCTTTAAACGGTGCAAGTTCCAAATACGAAGCAGCACTGACAAATTTTTTTATATTATATTTTAGGTATGCCTTTTCATAGAGTTCTCCAGTAATTCCATATCTACATCCAGCACATAATGCTACTCTGACCATTGCTGGATCTGGATTTCGTAAAAATGATTCTAAATTCTTTTTAAACCTTGGTAAGAATTCATCATCTCTAACAATCACTACTTCACTATTTAATATTTTTGATGCATTTAGAATATTTTTGTAAGCTAATTCATGAACCATTCCTGATTTATGATGATTAAATGCAATTACTCTATCCCCTCCATATATTTCACAAAGGGTCATCCATGCATATAAACCATCTTTACCTCCGCTTACCATTATTCCAATCTTTTCATTCTCTTTTAAATCAATATCCTTTTTCAAACAATCTAATCCATCAAATTTTTGCAAAATATGATTTTCACAATAATTACAAATTCTTTTACCATTATCCGCAATCTTAAAACTTGCCGATTTGTAATCATGTGGGATAACACAACAATCACAGCCTATTCGTGAAAACTTATCACTCATAATAATATTTTTAGATACATTTTCATATCTCTTTTCCATATAAATCTCCTTATCACTACTAACGTCTATTTTGAATAACTATATATAGTTATTTGATAACATTGTTATCAAATAAAAAATTATTTAATCCCGTTGATCCTATTTGCAACCAAAATTTCATTTCAGGAACTTTTGAAGAATACTTTTTGCAAAGCGATTTTTTTCTTTGAATCACTCTATTTTGAAACTCTTCTTTATTGATTGATGTTTGTGGATGTGGATAATGTATAGCTTGAGCATTATCAGAATAAACATATCTCAAGCCTTTTAAATATAGTCTTATTCCTAAATCAGTATCTTCACCACCCCATCCTATATAGTTTTCATCAAATAAACCAACTTCCTCTAATTCATCTTTTCTAACAGATATATTTCCACTCCAAAAATATATCCAAGGTGCTGGCCAAATACGCATGTCCTTTCCAATATGATTTATTGTAATTTCACGTTCGTCACGGAATTCTTCTTTTAGGCTTATTTTTTTGAAGCTATAATCCAAATCATTCAGATTACACAATAATTTTAGTTTATTTTCATTTTCAACATTAGTTTTAAATCCTAAAATATTTCCTAGAACCACGCATTTATTTTCAAATTTATTATGTTCTTTATAATGTTCTTCAACAAAATTTGTACATGCTATCATACCTGAATCAATGAAAATGCAAATTTCTCCTCTTGCTATATTAATTCCCATATTTCTAGTTAATGCAACTCTAAAGCTGTCATGCGTATGATAACAATACTTAATATTCATCATTTTTTCATACTTTCTTATTAATTCAAATGTATTATCGTTTGATCCATCATCACATATAATTATTTCATATTCTTCTTTATTCATCGTTTGTTTACTTAACGATTCTAAAGTATAATTCAATAATTTCTTTCTATTATATGTTGGCACAATAACACTTGCTTTCAGTTTATTCATTATAAAACTCCCTTTAAAATCTAATCGTTATTTATTATTTCTAAAATTTCATCTATTGACTGGCATACTTCTTTTGCACTTCTTTTTACAATTTCAACACTATTTTTGAATGTATAGCTATTTTCCGCAATCTCTAACATACAGATATCGTTTTCCCCATCACCTATTGTGTACAAATTATCACCGTTAAGTTTTGAAAATAACCCCAGAATAGCTGTTGCTTTTGAAACCCCTGCGGCTAATATATCTGTAAACATATTATTAGAAAAAACAGAAATATCATTGCTTTCCTCAAGATGATAGCTTCTCCTGTCTTCAATGGTATCAAATACTAAAGAAATTGACAGTATTGGATCATTTATTCTTAAATAATCATTTTTTTGATATATTTTATAACTTTTATTTTATCATTACCTAAAACAGATGTTATAAATCGTTCATCATCTGGTCCTTCTACAAATACAAAAAAGCACTCCATTTCATTCTCCCAATAGTCCCTTAACAAACAAATCATCTATCCCTAAATCTGAATCAATAAATTGTTGCACCATAAAGTTATCACTTGGTTTACTTATTTGGGTAAATCCATCTATAGTTCTTTTAGCAAATAAAATATCATTGACGTCTGAATATTTAACTAATTCAGGATTATGTGTCGTTATTATAATTTGTTTTTCCCTTGAAACTTCCTTTGCCATTTCTACTATTTTACTCATTAATTGTGGATGTAAATTTCTTTCTGGTTCCTCAATAATAATAATTCCTGATTCTCCCTCAAAGTATAATGCAATTATCAGTGCAAGCATATTAACTGTTCCATCAGATAGAAAATTTGAATAAAAAGTTTTATTGTTATATTTTTCTTTTATCCTATAACTTACTGATTTATCGACATTATTTTGTACATCTATCTGTTCTATAAAAGGCAAGCTGTCACAAAGAAGGTTCAACAATTTTTTCTTTTTCAATTTACTTTTTAAAATCAATTGTAAAATATTAGCAATATTAGATCCATCTTCTTCAAGTCTTCTTTTTGAAGTAATAGAGCTAGATGATTTCATTAATCTAGGATCAAAATCATATATTTTTATAAAATTATTTGCATTAAACATTGGAGGCATCATGAAATCTAACTTATTTAATATTAATTCTTTTCGCTCTTTTCCCTCTTCATTAATAATATCGGAAATAAATTCTGCTCCCATACCATATTTCAGTTCATCTTCATCATACAAAGTTTCATCTTCAATATGAGATTTCACTTTATTACCATTCTTTTCATAAACAATAGTATACTTACCAGTTGTTTTTTCACATTCCTTTTTTTCTTTTTCATTTGCAATACCACAAGTTGTATATTTAATCTCGAGTCTTTCTGCACCTATCTTATATCCCATCCCCCTCTTATAAGGGATAATTTCAAACTCACTAACTATCTCTTCAAGCAACAATCCCTTTCCTTCCTTTTGATTCACAATTCGAATCCATTCTTCATCATGCAAATCAAGAATAAACTTTAAGTACATGGATTCATTTTTCCCAATTGTCGCATTAATAGCATAATTTATTCCCCCAAGCAATGATATTGCATCATCTAATCCATATAAAATTATATTATTTACAAATCTAATAATTGATACTGTATTTGACTTTCCAGAAGCATTAGCTCCTAATAAAATGGTCAAATTTTCTAAATTGATTATCTGTTCTCCAAAACTTTTAAAATTTTTAATATGTATATATTTTATTTTCACAATGTCCTCCTATGTGTTATAAACTATGAAAACATTTTAATTACTACCTATTTACATTTCTAAAAACTAAAATCCACTATTAAATATCTTTTTATTATAACACATTAAGAATTACTTTTCCACAAAAGATGGAAGAATGGTCAATACAACTCGTCTCTTTTCCAGCACATCAATCCATCCCTTCCATTATCTTGCCTCATAAGACCTTTTATATCGTCTAGCCTGCAGTTCCACACGCTCCTGTTCCTTCACCTTACGAATAATCGTATCAATCTGCTCCTCACCGGCATATCTCTTCACACGCTCCAGATCATCAGCCTTTTCCTGCAACAGCTCTGTCCTATCACTCATAGCCTTAATCTTACCCTTGTAAAACTCCACATCATCTGCCAGTCTCTTCTTTTACTTCCTTAGCTGTAATACTTCCTCTTTTAGCCTTACGCATTGGATTGTCAGGTTCTTTATCAAGGTCTTAAGTTTACTCACAAATGGCATTACCACCTTATCCCGAAATGACTTAGCACTTGCAAATGCTCCAGGTTCCGGCAACTGCCATTCCGGTGCTTCATCATACTTCCTTACATCACGCTGCAATAATTGCTCCGACTGTACCATCTGCTCTATATAGTTCTTTAGCTCATTCTGTTGCTTTTCAAGTTGAACATTATTCTGTTGCAAATCATTGTATTTCTGTCTTAATGCCTGATTATCAGATTTCAATGAATCATTTCTTTGCTCCAGAGTGTGATTGTCAGCAGATAACTGATCTGTCTCGGATAAACTAAAAAAGATAACAGGATACGCCTAATGGTGCATACACATTACGCAGATTTACCGCACTCCTAGGTCGTGCGCATTAGGGTATTCCTATAACCCAATCCGGTTCCAACTTCTGCTCCACTGGAGCAGAAGTTACTCCAAACCTATTCTCATATGTTGACTGTATGGACCCGCGACTGTGCAAAAAGGCATAAAGAAAGGCTCCCATACCCGAGTAATCAAAACCCGAATAGAGAGCCTTTTCGCGAGGAACAGCTTAGCACAGCCGTAACCTACAGTAAACATATGAATTTTTAATCTTCATCATCAAAAGAGCTTCCAAATGAACTACTGTTATCAACAATATGCATCTCACCAGATTCCATATCCATTGCCATTCCTCCACCCATATCCTGCATCATATGGCCTTGTGTATCCATCATCATACCACCGCCCATATCCATACAGAAATCTCCGTCCGTATAATCAAATCTGTCCATAATCATCTACCTCCGTTAGTTTAATTGAAAAATCCCATGACCATCACAAGTTCTTTGAACTTGATAGAGGCAATCATCAATCCAAAATGTAATCTTATCCGCAGCCTCATCATTCGTAGCAATATTGGTACATGTTAAATTGCTAATTGCATTTGTTCCACCACAATTTTTTGGAAGAATGTGATGGATATTCCAACCACAATATATTGCTTCTCCATCCTCTTTAATAAAGAAATCTGGATTACCATATCCATCTCTACACATTAAATATCCATGGAAGTCCTCTGCAAATCTTGCATCACCGTAATATCTCTCCCACAGCTTTAACGCATTCTTCTTGTTAATCTTCATATGCTCACCTCCAAACCTGACTCAAAATAAAAAAGCCTGTACACTATGTATGCACAGACTAACCGGTCAGACTTCAGACTTTACACACATAGTTAATAAAGTGCTTTGAATCCAAAACACTCTAATAAAAATATGTGTAAAGCTTCGAAACAATAACTTACGCACCGAAAGTTTATCATTACTTTCTCCGGAAATCAACTAGAATGAATGTCCCCAGATAGTTTCGCAAGGTTTACATTATACACAATACCATTATATCTTTACTCCCGACAGCATATTAGACTTAGTCTATGCATGACTTCTAGTAAGTTCACCATGGACTACTTCATAACATGTACCACCGAAGATAATAATGATCTTTACGCTATCGATTATACTCTGTTTTAAAATATATCGCAATAAAAGAAAAACTATTTATTACTCATTCAGCAATTCATTTTCAATAATATCCAATAATGCACCTGATGTATTAAATACTATTCTTAATTGATTTATTAGCTGCTTTTGCTTATCTGGATTATTCGCATTTTGTTTTAATAACAACAAAGATTTATTTACACTCACACGGGAAGCTTCAACTAAAGCCTCCTTAGCCGCATTTTGACCTTTGTTTTTTCCTTTTAGAATGTTCTCCAAAAAATCTTCTTCTGGTTCTACACGCTCAATCCATTGTAGTTTTCTTGAATTAGTCTGTTTTCCAACATATCTCCGGCATGTTGTAACATATCCATATATTGCTTCATGAATTGCGTTTGTCATAACGTCATATTTAGCAGCAAGCTGACTCTCATTTATACCTTTCATATAGGTTTTCACAACACTTTTTTGAAAGCTTGTTACTCCGGCCTTTGATGCATACTTCATCAATTCTTCTTCGCGAATTATATCTCTTAAATAATGTGCTTTCTTTCTCTCCATACTTTCACTACTCATAATACCGATAAGAGATGTCTCCACTCCATAATAGTAGCCAATGTGATTTCCAACTTATCCGGCTCCGGATAGCCTAAAGCCTCTGTTAGTGACCCCTGCGGATCGTTATCAATTACAAGTACTTTTTTTCCAAGTCTCGAAAGACCAATCCCAATATTTACAACGGAAGTAGTCTTTGCGACCCCACCTTTTTGATTTGCACAAATGATTACTCTGCTCATTTTGATATCCTCCCTGTTATTGCCTTCATCATTTTTGAAAGATTCCAGTATCTCTAGCATCGTCCGAATAGGTGTAAATAGTTCTTCATCTATTTCCGAAGCATCATCGATTCGACTCAGTTCCACTGAAATCTCCTTCAATTCTTTTCTAATACTGATAAGCATCATCGGATTTCCCCTTGCGATTAAATACGGATGTAGTAAGCATTCCAGTATGTAATCTTGCTTAGTACAAAATCCACACATTTTCCAACGCTTATCTATTTCTATGCCCTCTTCCGGTGAACACCGAAATCCAACATTTTTGTTACGCCAACGATTCTTGTCATCTTTATTCTTCGCTGACATCGAAGCCCTCCTTCCATTCTTCGTCCAGAGCTTCTGCCATATCATCCTGTACTGATGGGAAAAGATGCGCGTAACGATATGTGATTTTCTCACTTTCATGACCAAATCTATTTCCGATCGCGAGTACCGAAAATCCCATATTTATTAAAAGTGATACATGGCTGTGGCGGAGATCATGAATACGGATTCGTTTCACGCCACAAGCCTTAACGCCTCTATCCATCTCATGGTGTAGATATGATTTGGAAATCGGAAACAATCTTTCATTTGGCTGTAACCATAGATTCCATGTATGAAATCTTCCATTTCCCTCGCCACCTGTTCTGGCATATAAACCTTGCGAATACTCTTTTTGGTCTTCGGCTTTGTTATTACATCCTTACCTTTTATCTTCTGATACGACTTTGTTATAGAAAGAATGTTTTTCTCAAAATCAAAATCCTCGGCTGTAAGTGCCCTCAATTCTCCCATACGGATTCCGCACCAATATAAAAGTTCAAATGCATAGTATGAATAAGGTTTATTTGCCATGGTTGGTATAAATCTAAGGGATTCTTCCTTCGTCCAAAATAGCATTTCATCTGCTTCTTCCGCGCCAAGTGCTCCTGCACGATGTACTGGATTAGATGGCAGCTCATAAAAACGAACTGCATGATTAAATAAACACGATAACTGTGCCTGCACCGACTTTAAATACGTTGGTGAGTATGGTTTTCCTTCGGAATCTCTGTATTCACGCATCATATTCTGCCACTTGATGATATCTCTGACCGTTACATCCACCATCTTGGTATTGCCAAAGTACGGAATTATCTTGGTACGGATGATATGTTCTTTTGACCACCAGGTATTTTCCTTGAGTTTCGGCCTTACATCTTTTTCATATACTGTAAAGAACTCTGAAAATGTCATATCCATACTTGCAGCTTTGGTTCTAAGAAAACTCTGTTCCCACTCCTGAGCTTTTCTTTTGGTCGCAAAACCACGTTTTAGTTTACGAACATTTTTTCCTGTCCAATCAAAATAATGAAAAGATACATACCATGTTCCCTTCTTCTCATCCTTGTACGCAGGCATTACTCATTTCCTCCTTCCTCTACGTTCATACCGTAGAATCTTTCAATGAAATAATGTCTACTTACTCGACCGGGTATAACCATATATCCCTTCTGCTTCAGTTCTTCATTCAGTTTTCTGACAATCCTGTATGCCTTTGACTCGGATACCGACAAAACCTCTTGAATCTCTGGAACTGTGATAAAGGTGTTCGTTGTATTCATCCTATCGCCTCCTAAAAAATAGTTTCCTTTGTCTTCAACTACTATTTGGGACGCGTCGGAGCTGATTACTAAAAATTCTTGAAAAAACTTTCGAAAATGAAAATAGAGACAGTTTTGAAAATTATTATTGAGTGTTTTGAAGCAGTGTTTTTTGCTTTCAAAAGGTATCAAACAGGTATCAATGAGCATAAAAAATCCCAGAACCATTGATTTTACAATGATTCTGGACTTTCGTGGATTATTCAAACTCTTGGGCGGAGAGATTTATCTGGCTGTTTCTTGGTACACATTTGTGTGTTTTATTCTTCATATTCATCTTATTTTGCATTTTTGTGTACCTCTCCTAAAATTTTTAGAGCCAAAATGGAGCCAAATATACTCTTAAAAATATACGTTATAATAATGAACTCACATATCAAAAATACTTAGCTGTGTTTCTTTTAATGACTCAACTTTTCTAATCGTTATTTTGTCATCTTCTTGAACTTGCCCACATAGAAGAGGTGACGAAGGATCATATTTGGCAGCGTTTGTTTCTACACTTTTTGAACTATAATTTGCATAGCAATATGCACATCCATTTTTGCATGTATTATAAGTACCTATTTCAACGCTTTCAACGCATCCACATTCTTTACGCTGATTTTTGTCTTTGCCAACATTAAGTTTACATCCGATAATTTTTTCAATTAATTCTCTATCTATGCAACAATTATGAATTATACCACATTCATCCAAATCTATTTTTTCTGCACAACTTCCAATCTTAATATTATTATCCGCAGCTATCTTACTTAATTTCTCAGCAAATTCCCGCAGCTCATCATCATTTAATTCATAACTTGACAATCCATCCATATTTTTTTTATTTTTAGGATATATATCAACAAAACTAATCACGCATTTTTCCGTATATCCACTTAAAGCCTCAGCAATACTTTTAAATGCCTTTAAATGATATTCTTTCGTATATCTATCAGAAAAGAATATAGGATCATATCTCCAAATCACTTTTTGCTTGCCTATTTTTTCAGATAGTTCTTGAAATACTGGAATCATTTTTGTTTTTTTATT
>ERZ779851.1580-NODE-1580-length-19643-cov-3.042220_pt1 | contig 19643 bp, 8 predicted proteins | sample MGYA00511094_ERZ779851 | MGnify/ENA primary metagenome ERZ779851 (study PRJEB29588, sample SAMEA2155512) | human gut metagenome | biome: human gut; feature: human-associated habitat; material: faeces | place: Denmark | collected 2008/2010 ...
TTGCATTATTATGGCTGGTGATATAAGTAGGATCTCCCGACATAATATATCCAACAATCTGATTCACCGGATTGTATCCCTTCTCCATAAGCGCACGATAAACAATCGCGAGCACGTCGCTCACGCGAAGTTCCGGTCCACACCTGAGCAATGTAACCGTCCACACAAGGAAGTGAGGCAAGGCTTGCTTCTGGACTGACAATCTGCCATTGCGAATAGTTCACCAACGAGTGGGTGGGAACGTAGCACTTCACGTCCATCCCTTTGCTTTTACCATATTCCTTGGCAAAGGTGAAGACTTCATTCAGTGCACGATAGTACAAGTAATACTTGAGTTTGCTCGACAAGTAAGTATTTTCCGGAGACTCGTGTTGCGGTCTCCACTCGAAGCCATAGTATTTTTTCCATTCCTTCTTAAAAGAATCACTGTAACCGGCTCTTGCCCAAAATTCAGGCTCTTCCATGAAGATGGCATCCACACCGACGTCGATTACCCTCTTCACATGTCTCTCTTTCAGATAACTTAAAAAATTCTCCGACGGTACGATATAGGGCACCATGTGACCGTGCCATATCGTGTCTCCGGCCTGCGTGACCTGCCCCTCGTCCAAATGCCATTTCCCGTCCCATTGTCCGGTAAAATAGTCCTGATATTCACCCCAAGCAATACCGGTCATAAAGTGTATGATATATCCACGTTCTTTCCAGGACTTCACCCGTTCCTCAAAAGATAGTTTGCGTGATTTATCCGAAGGATTTCCCCCTACTCCATACACCATCACCGCATCGGCCCTATTGTCTATAGAAGGCTTCCACTCGCGTGAGGTTTGAAAAGTGGTCTTGACATTATCCTTGGTTTGGGCACTTACGGAGATGCCTGTTGCCAAGACAGCCAAACTTATCAAAAAATGTTTTTGCTTCATATTGGTTTCTTGTTTTTATGGTATTAATCGTTACTCTTGCCATTATAGTGACAAAAGATTGCCCACATACAAGCAAGGCTTTGCCACTATAGTGGCAAAAAAGGTTTACTCTTTTCCCGGCCTACCGGCAGGAGTGGATTAAATATAGATTTTCAAAGATTAAGTTCAGAAACTCAGGGAAGTGCCTTCAACCTGATTCAGCAACTGCGGTTTCGCCTTTGCGCAATCCACTTTCACTACCTGAATGCGGTTGTCTGTAGGCAGGCATATCAAGCCCTCCGCCTGTTTCTTATCGGCACTATACACTTTCAGGCTCATCTTGCTCCAATCCATCTCAGAGGTGGACTGCGCCAACTTCAGATGAGGAAGTACCGAACCGTCACGTACCAGCATGATTATCGGCAGACTGCCTGCTTCAATCCTGTGCCATCCGCCTTCATACACTTTCTCCGTCTGATAGTCTATCCACTTTCCTTCGGGAAGGTAAACGGTGCGGCCGGTTATACCGGATTCGAGCAAGGGGGCAACCAGAATCTGCGAACCGAAGAGATATTCATCGTCCACCTTCCATGCTCCAGGGTCATCAGGGAATTCCACGAACAAAGCTCTCAACATCGGCAAGCCTTTTTCAGTACATTCCTTGGCTTGGGCATAAACATAAGGCATCAGCCGATATTTCATCTCTGCACTTTTGCGGAAAACATCCTGTACACGCTTGCTGTCGTACAACCACGGCTCTGTCGGAGGTGCACCGTGTGCACGAGTATGAGAAGTCAGAAAACCGAACGGCAACCAACGGCAATACAAATCTTCGGGAGTAGACTTTACAAATCCACCCATATCATGGCTCCAGAAAGAGAAACCTGACAAACCGAAGGACAAACCGGCACGGAGTGTACCCAGCATACCCGTATTCGTCGTAGCAGCATCACCGCCCCAATGCAACGGATAGCGTTGTGAACCGGCCCACGCAGCACGGGCCCACATAATATTTTCATTATGAAGCTTCTTGGTTATCTCGGATACTGCCATGTCGTAGCGCACCGGATAGAGATTGTGCTCATACCAACCACTTTTGCCCGAAGCATAAATACCGTTCAGCGGAGCCGCTTCGCCAAAGTCAACCTTGATGGCACTCACACCGATATTCAGCAGTCCGGCTAACTTGTCCTGATACCACTTTACAGTCTCCGGATTGGAGAAATCGAGCACCACATCCTCATAAGGAAGTTCCCCATTACCATTCTTTACATACATGTCCTTCTTTATCAGTTCAGGGAAATAACGGTTCTTGGGAGTAAAATAGGGCAACTGCCACAAGCAAACATGGAACCCTTGCGACTTCAGGTCCTTCAGCATCTGCTGGGGATTCTGGAAACGGTTTTCAGAAAACTTATAATCGCATTGCCAGTCTACATCAAACCAACCAGTATCAAAATGAATAACATCGCACGGATACTTATTCTTGCGGATATTAGCAGCCACATCATAACCTTCTTTTTCACTGAAATAAGTGATACGGCTCATCCATGTACCAAAAGACCACAATGGAGGCATACCCGGTTTTCCTACCAAATCAGTGTACTCATCCAAGATGTCTTTCGGCTCACCGAAGAATACGAACAAATCCAAGTTTTCGTCGCCCATAAACATTTTGTTCAGCCCGATATAAGTAGCACCGAAATCACAAGTGACAGGTGCGGAAGTATGCATGAACATACCATATCCCCGATTGCTCATAAAGAAAGGAATGGGCTTGTACATCTGGTCTGTTTCCGGACCTTGTGGGTCTGTAACAAACAGATTTACTTTCTGCCCCACTTTGTTCAACCCTGTAGCAGACTCGCCACAGCCAAAAATCATCTCATCTGCAGTCAGAGTAAACACGGGATTGATACGACGAGCATTGTCGCTTCCCCTTTTAATGAAACTGAAAGGGGTATACTTCACTTGCGTAGAATCAGCATCACGCAAAGTAACGGTTTGACTTAATATACGTCCTGTCTTATCTTTCAATACAACCCTCCAAGGATTCTTGTTTATTTGTACAGTTCCATAATTACCGGCATAGACAATGGTATTTTCCGTTTCGGTTACCTTCCAACTTTCATCTTTACCCGGTTCCTTCGCCAGCATAATGGATGTACTTACCTTAGGTTCCACTGGAGTAGTAAGCATACGAATACGTACTGTACGCGGAGTTACAAAGTCAATCTTAAATTTTAAGTTCGGGTCATTCTCATAAGCAGTAAAAGGAAAATCGAGCATTCTCATTTTACGGGGTTGCGCACCGTTGGTATTGAAAGCCTGACGTGGCATCAGATGCCCCCGTTTCCAGTTCACCAGTCCTTCACCCGACTTAACGTCGAATGATTCCAGATGATCTGCAAAAAACAAGGTATTACTCAAATCACGAAAATCAGTACTCATATCCAAAGGTTGGTTCATCAGATACGAAGTACCGTCATTGACATGTGGCTGTGCCAACAGATTGCCACCGGCAAACAACAGCATTGCCACTGCTAAAAGTTCTTTCTTCATACTATTAGGATTTAAATGATCTCACTGACAAAGGTATCTTGCATAAAGGAAAAACAGATGTGTGAAAAATGTCTTTTAATGCCCGTTTTTGTTGCATAGAGCACATATAGAGCACCTGGAAACAAAATGCATACTCTTTTTCACCAAATGAGGTATATCATCGTACATGAATACACAAATCTTCCCTTGCCCATCCGGATGATTATATTTAAGTTTGCAGATACAATATCGTTAATCTCCCTAAATATTACAGAAAACACATGAAGCATCTGTTTTTATTCTTAATATGCCAGCTATCCTTTGCCTTTACAGCTTGGGGAAATCCGGCAGAGATTCCACCGGCTGTTATGTTTAAACAGCTTTCCACCACAGAAGGACTGTCCAACAACAGCGTCAGGAGCATTTTCAGAGATAGCAGGGGATTTCTGTGGATAGGGACGGAATCGGGACTCAACAAATATGACGGCTACTCGTTCCGGCAGTATCACCGGGATAACTCCGAACTGCCCGACGATGCCATCATCAACATCTTCGAAGGACCGGAAATGAATGTATGGATAAGGACATCCAACGGTTACAGTATCTACGACTACAAGACCGGAAAGTTCGACAATGACTACAAAACCACACTCGAAAAATTAAAGATTCCCAGCAAAAACATTCTCAGAATAGGGAAAACACCCAAAAATGAATTCTGGGCCTACGATCATTCCAAAATCTATATACTGAACATAGACAACAATTCCCTCAAAGCATATCCACTGTCTATCGAGAAAATTTCCAATATATCGATAGGAGTGCAATATATCTACGTCATGTACTCCAACGGCGTACTATACAGCATCAACAAGCAAACCTCCGAAACCAGGGAAATCACCATCCCGGCCATTTACAAACCACTACTGGAAGACCATGAACCGCACGTCTATACAGACCAAAGTGAAAGCATATGGATATATACATACCAAAACAGCCTGCTACTGTACAAAAGCAACCTTACACAACAATGGGAAGACATCTGCCTGAACAGTTGCAATGATATTCAGTACAACCGCGTACAACGTATCCTCGATTTGGGCGACGGGAATGTATGGATTCTCACCAGCCACATGGGGCTGGTCATCTACAACACCTTGAATAAATCGCTTACCAACCTGCTGCACAACCCCCTGAAACCACATACCATCGCCAGCAACAACCTGAATACCATTTACCGGGATAAGGACGGAATCATATATATAGGTAACTTCAAACACGGCATCTCCTATTATAGTCCGATGTCCCAAATCATCCTCTGCAACAAATCACTGGAATATGACGACATCTTGACTTTCTGCAAGGACACCGACCCGGGATTTATCTACTACGGAACAGACGGCACGGGCCTGATACGCCAATCACTGATAACCGATGCATACGAGAAGATACCCACTCCCGCCAATATCGTAGTCGATTTATCCATTGACTCCAAGAGCCGTCTGTGGATCGGCACGTTCCAGAAAGGGTTGCTCTGCTATTTGAAAGGGCAAATCAGACAATACACAACCAGCAACAGCCAACTGCTCGAAGACAATGTATATACGATAAAAGTAGACAAACACGGATACGTCTGGATAGGTACGATGAGAGGATATATACAAAGGCTGCATCCTGAAACCGGAGTATTCGACACCATCTTGTATCGTCCGGGAGAGTTCTTTGTACGGGATATGTACTATGACAATGACCGGCATCTGTATGTAGCAAGCAAAGGCGGGCTTATCATCATCGACACCGAAACCCAAGCCTACAACATCTACTCCGAAACCACCCGTTTCAAGGAAACCGACATGCTCACCGTCTACAAGGACAGCCGTGACCTGCTTTGGATAGGCCATCCGCATGGACTTAGCGTCTGGAACCAGAAGAACGACTCCGTCTATTTCATTGACCAGAAGAACGGACTTGCCGCCAACCTCGTCAGAGCCATTACGGAAGACAACAACCATCAGATGTGGATTGGTACCGGCAACGGTATTTCACGCATACAGATGACAAACGGAGTGTATTCCATCGTGAACTATTCCGTAAGCGACGGGCTGATTTGCAATGACACCAACGTACATGCCATTCTGAAACTGGAGAATGGAAACATACTGATAGGCACTCCCAAAGGATACCAGACCATTATCCCCCAAGAAATTCTTTCAACAAACTACGATGCCCGCATCTACCTGACCGGAATCGAGCTTAAATCCGGAACAGCCCACTCTGACATCTTGGGAGGAAGCTCGCTTGAATGTGCACAAAGACTGTCGCTCACCGAAAAGGAAAATTCATTTACTCTATCCTTCTCAGCTCTCGACCTGATAGAAACAGACAAGATAAAATATGCCTACAAAATCGACCAAAGCCATGCCAACTGGATTTATGCTGAAAACAACAAGATAAATCTATCCATGCTGCCTGCCGGAAACTATACCTTGTCCGTAAAGGCATGCAATTCACAAGGCGTATGGAGCCCCCATATCAAAGAGCTGAAAATAAAGATACTTCCTCCCTGGTGGCGTACCTGGTGGGCCTATACCATTTATACCGGCATTGTTCTGTGCATCATCCTACTAATTATCCGCAACCTGCGTTCACGGCACAAACAGAAACAAATCATGCAGGCCATTGAAGTAGAAAATGAAAAGCAACAGAAAATCAACAACATGAAGCTACAGTTCTTTGCCAACATAAGCCATGAACTGCGTACCCCCCTATCGCTAATCATCAACCCGCTTGAGGAATTCTTTGTGGACCACCCCGAATACCGAAAGGGGATTCTGGATATGGTGAAGCAAAACGCCGACTATCTGCTGGAACTCATCAACCAATTGCTGGACTTCAGAAAGCTCGACGCCAAAGCCGAGACACTGAAATGCAAGCACGACAATATTCTCATCATCCTGAGCGAGATATTTCATTCCTTCGACCCGATAGCACAGAAACGGAACATCGGCTACAGCTTTACCAGTCCGCAGCATTCCGTATTCATGGATTTCGACTATGACAAGATACGCAAGATATGTACCAACATTCTGTCGAACGCATTCAAGTTCACTCCCAATAAAGGAAGCATCTCACTGGACATTGCCATAAAGGGAAAAAATCTGGAACTGACCTTTACCGATACCGGTTGCGGCATAGAGGATGAATCCAAGGAAAAAATATTCCAAAGATTCTATCAGTCGGGAAAAAACCAATCGAGCAACGGAGGCAGCGGCATCGGCCTACACATTGTTTCCGAATATGTAAAAATGCACCAAGGCACTGTCTGCGTCAAGGATAACCAGCCTTGCGGTTCCGTATTCCTGATTACACTCCCTCTGCACCAGAACAGTAATGAAACCGGAAACGGAGAGCTGGTCGAAGCATCGGAAACAAAAGAAGAAACCCATCCGTTCACTATCCTGCTTGTAGATGACAACTACGACTTTCTTAAATTTCTCTCTGAAAGTCTTGCCAGAAAATATCACGTATTGAAAGCCACTAATGGGAAACAAGCACTGAATGTTTTGGAAAAGGAGGATATAGATTTAGTGGTCAGTGACATCATGATGCCCGAAATGGATGGTCTGGAACTATGTTCAACCATCAAGAACGATATACGCTATTCACATATCCCCATCATCCTGCTGACAGCCAAAGCAAGCGAGGAGCACCAATTGGAAGGACTCAACGTCGGTGCAGACGACTACATCACCAAGCCTTTCAATATGGAAGTCCTCAAACTGCGTATCAACAAGATTATCGAGATGAACGTCAAACGGCAGGAAATATTCAATCAGGAAATTAAAATCGAGCCAAGCCGTATCACCATCACTCCTCTTGACCGACAGCTGGTGGAAAAAGCCATCCAGATTGTAGAGGACAATATCAGCGAAACCGAGTTTTCCGTCGAAGAGCTTGCCAGCAGCCTGAATATATCACGCAGCTATTTCTACAAGAAAATGATTAAGATAACGGGAAAGAAACCCATCGAGTTCATCAGAACCATCCGCATGAAACGGGCACAGCAACTCCTGACAGAAAGCCAAATGCAAGTTTCGGAAATTGCATATACCTTGGGGTATAACTCCCCCAAGGTATTCTCCAAGCATTTTAAAGATGAATTCAACATCAGCCCGTCCGAATTTATAAGGCAGCAAGCTGAATAGGAACATCATTTTGACATCAAAGCATCCAACGAAGACACCAATGCCACCAAAGCGGCACTCCAATTAATGGCTATCTCATTGGAAGCATACGAACCTTCCACATCTGCATAAGACTCATCCGGCAGATTGGAAGGATAGGGTACACCGTCTTGTTGGCCAGGATTGGGACCGCCAACAAGGAAACCGGGAAGAGGTGCCTCTATATCATCCGATGCAGAGAGACGATGGTGCGGATACAGAGGACTCTTCATCCCGAAACCGGTGACATAACAATATCCCGTGGCATTCTTTCCTAAAATGTAGTCCATATTGCGGTAGGCGTTCGTCAGGTACGACTTCTCACCCGTAAGCAAATAGGCGCAAACCAGTGAAGTGGCTTGGTTAGCACACCCTTCGGCAAGGCATCCCCAAAAGAAATCTTTGGCATCGTTGCCGTAAGGAGCGTGGAAAGGAGAGCGGTCAGCACCCCGCACAGCCTCGGCAGCATAGTCCAGTAACAGGTCTTTCATGGCATTTGCCAATTCCACGTCTTCACCCTGATATTCCCTGCCCGGTTGCAGCCAGGCAAACACGCCCAACGCAGTGGTATTGCCCCAAGAAGGAGTCTTATATGCAGTGGGCAGATGCTTCTTCACTTGTTCCCGGTAAACGGGCTTTCCCGTAGCAAGATAGAGCTCGGAAGCCGCCCAGAAGAATTCGTCATCGGCACTACGATCACCGTAAGCTCCCGTAACCACGGCAGGTTGATATTGCTTGTTGAGGAGGTCCTGATGATAGAGCGCTTGCGGATGCGCTTCTGCCCAGGCGTAAGCACGTTCGGCAGCCTGTAAAGCCACTGTCGAAAAGCCCGGATAATCCTCTTCGTAAGGAGCAAACAACACGGAAGCTTGCGCTAAAGCCGCAGCATAGTCCAATGCCGCCGTTACTGATTTCTGAACTACATAACGGGGCTGCTTACACTCCGTAGGCTTGATAAATCCCTCGAACGAAGGGGTAGTCAGCTTGTGGTAGACTCCTCCGTCGGCAGGGTCTTGCATAGTCAGCATCCATCTCAGGTTATAGTACATCTCGTCCAGCAAATCGGGCGTGTGGTTTCCGCTTTCCGGGATGTTCACCCGTTGACGGATAAAATAGTCAGGAAAGCGGACATAAATCGCCTGCATCAGTCCGATGGAATAGGCGGAGTTCACAATATACTTGTTATAGTCTCCGGCATCATACCATCCTCCCGGAGAAGAAATCACCGTTCCCGCCTTACGTTCCGGCCCGGCAGCATTGGGATGTATCAGTACCTTGTCATCGGGATGGCCTGCCGGACGGCTCCACCGACCCGCATAAGTCGCTTCGATGGGCATGCCCGTACGTTGGTAATAGAAAGATTTCAAAGCAGCATCGGCCAAAGGGGACAGTACTCTTTCTTTTATTTCGAATGCCACTGAATCTCCGTTAACCATCAGAAAATAGTTTCCCGGTGCCGTGATGTCACTGAAATCCAATATTGTCCTGCTCTTATCCGACCAAGCAGATGAAGCAATATATCCGGGCTTACCGGAAAATACCCGATTGCCCGTGGCTGCATCTACTATGGTAAATTCACGTACCTCACCGGTATTCACCACTGCTACTTTTTCCTGCTGGGGATAGTACCCTAACTGATTCAAACGTATAGTTTCTGAAGGATGCCCTAAAGTGGCCATCCCTCCCAGAACTGTAAACAGACATGTAGTTATATTCATATCACTATTCTTTAGTAATCATTTATATTATTCTATTTCAAAACTATTTATCAGACAATAAGGTAATGAAACTGATGGCCGGCAAGTGTACCCGTACCTGCCCATTCTCCACTTTCACTGCAGTTTCCTTCATGCAGTCTTTTGTATTGGTCACATAGACTTTCAGTTCCTTCACTTCTGCAGGGATACCGGAGATGACAGCCTCGCAATCCGCCCCATTATTGACCATATGGACGGCATATTCCCCACGCACCATATTTCCGAAAGCCGCACAGTTTACGTTTTTCTTGCTGCTACTGACCGGAATGGCCAAAGCATCGGCCGGAGTGGAGGCCAGTTGCTTGATATTCCAGAAACGTTGCGTAGGACGCAAAGGGCCTTTGGAACCATAAATGCCGTCTCCCCACAACAACGAATAGTCTGAAGTAAGCTGCCACTGCAAGATGGACAATGGCTGGCAAATGGCACAAATACGCGTATACAGATTGATTTCATAAAGTGCAAACGTCGACTCATTGAATATCTCGGCATAACCATGAGCAGCGGCATCCGTACTACCCTCACCAACCAAGAGTGGTACATTAATCGCTTTGGCAGCATCCGCCCACTTCCTTAACGTAACATCATCACAACCACGCCATGAATGGAAAGAAACTGCACCAATATACTTATGAGTCTCAGGATTGTTCAAAGCAGGAAGGATGAAATCAAAAGTCGTAGCATCCGAATTGTCGCCAAGCAGCATACGGGTAGGAAGATTCAACTCTGCCAGATAAGCTCCAAACTCCTTAATGAAATCGGCATGCTCCTGCGGCGTGTGAAGGACATCAATACCCAAATCCGATTCATTGAACGAGAACATGGAGAACTCAATACCATAATACCGTTTGGCATACAACAGATAATCTGCCATGGATTTATAAATCTTCTCCTTTTTCCGGTTATCCAGACGATAAGCAATGACACCACCTTGACGGGCATAACTTGCAGGACCTCCGTCAATGGCCCATGCAGGCGGAAACCAACAGCTTAGTATTACCGGCATTCCCATCGCCTTCAAGCGCTTTGCCATGAGGAGACTTTCCTCCACCCGCTTGTTCAGTCCCCCATTCTGTGCCACGGCAATAGGATCGGATTCTTCTTCGGGTTGCCACAATCTCCACGGAAATTCCACACGGCCATAAGCTACGCGCAAGTTTTCCAGACAGTAATCTATCACTTTAGGGTCGGCAGCAGGATTCTGCAGGCGGAAATTCCCTCCAAAGCCCGCAAACAAACTTCCCGGATTCTGCATATCCAATGTAATTTCCGCGTCACTGTGATCTATCACTCCGGAAGCATGCAGTTCCATAGACAATGCTGTTCTCCCAGCCTTTTTCAGAATCGACATCAGCGAGATATACACAACAGTACCGGTAGACTCTTTTTCAACCGTGGCCTTTACAGACTTATTGAACTTGAATTCCAACTTCCTATTGGCCGAAGTAACGGTCAGCTTCCTACCACTTACCCTTACTTTGGCATCAATGTAGTTTTCCGGACTTAAAGCAATACAGTAATAGGCTGCCTGGTTCAAAGTAGTGTCCGACAGCGCATCAATAGAAATCTCCACCAAGCCTTTTCCCTTATCGGTCACTTTCTGATGGAACTTTACACCTCGCAGAGTAGCCGTCACTTCCTGCATATTCCCCTCACGATGGAAAACGGGACGGACCTGCTTCTCCTTTCCGGTAATCTCCATATCTCCTTTCAAGGTTCCGACACGCAGGGATGACTCAAAGTCTATCAATTCACCGTCTACGCGGACACCCGTGATATTGCTCCATGCCATCACTTCCGTCTGGGCAGAAAGCGGCAGAGATAATATACCACACAGCAATACAACTATTCCAAACTGGAAAATTCGTAAATTCTTCATAATATCAAATCTATAAAAGGTTGTCATTTCAGTCTGGTATCAATCTCAAACCCCATACGGCTGTTATGATAAGGACAATTCCACATACTTGCTTTAGGCTCCTTGTAGCGGGGAGTTCCATCTTCCAGCACCGTTCTGAACCATTCACCATACTCCTTGTCTATCATCCGTGATTTGATGAAGTTCCAGGTGCGGACGGCACTGTCCAGATAAGATTGTTCACCAGTCAGTTGCCAGGCATTGATACAGCCGACCACAGTTTCCGCTTGGCACCACCAGGAAGCGTCCTTCCTGATTTTGTCCTTATGTCGTTCATACATCATAGCTCCCATCGGGTTGATGCCCTCCTTCAAGGAAGCATCTGCAAGTTCCAATGCTACCTTCCTGCACCTCCCGATAACCTCCGGGTCACCCAGAGCCTCTGCAGCTTCCGTCAGCAGCCAAGAAGTTTCGATATCATGCCCGTAAGAGTCGATGTCATCCAGATTGTTCCAGTTCGAATCACAGTATAATATCAGGTGATGTGTTTGTGAGTTATACAGTTTGGTTGTTATCAAGTTTATCACTTTTGCAAGGCGCTCGCGAAGGCCGTCATCTTTCCATACTTTATATAACGCTGTGTATGCCTCTAATACATGGATATGTGTATTCATTGTTTTGGCAGCAATGCCATCTCCATCATACCCCAGCTTTTGGGGAGTTCCCCATTCGCGGGTAAAGGATTCTATATAGCCATCATTTACGGGATCTTTGACTTTGCTCTCCATTATCCGATAAAGCTCTATGGCTTTTTGCAGGCTTTCATTGTTGCCCGTTGCCCTGAAATGTTCGGACAACCCATAGATAGCATAAGAGCAGCCGTAAGTCTGCTTGTTCGTATCCAATGGGGTACCGTCCGCTTTTATCAGCCAATATACGCCTCCATACTGCGAATCAATGAAGTGGTCTATGAAATACCGTTGCGCCCTGTCAGCCAATTTACGGTAGGCAGTATCGCCATACATCCGGTAGGCGGTTGAAAAAGTCCAAAGGATGCGGGCATTCAGTACACCACCTTTGGGAGCATCCGCTATCGGGGCACCGTCACGTCCCAATGAACCATAAAAGCCTCCGGAAGAATCTACGCTGTATCTTTCCCAAAAAGAGAGGATATTCTCTTTCAAGTCCGAGGTTATTTCATCTTTTAAAACCTTGTCTACGTGTGACTGTGCTTGCAGGAAAGGTGTAACCAGCAACCATACTGTAATCAGCAAAAAAACGGAAAACATACGTTTCATAATATAGCGATTTAAGGAATTAATCATAGTTACATTGCAAATGTACAAAAAAACAAGTTGCCACTACTCACTACCATCCTTTTTCAATGGATACAATTGGTTCCGATAAAGGCTGTTTTTGGGTACTGAGTCCTTGTTTTACCAGACATCAGCTTTTATTAGCTCAAACGTTGGTATCTGGCAGTTCAAACACCATTGTATGACAAATATAACAATGAATATCATAAAAATAGAGGAAAAAGACACATTTCATAACGTTATTGGCTACAAACAAAAGCCATCCGTTTCCTTTTTAGTCCGTATATTAGTAGAAAATTTCGTAACTCAAAAATAGATACTATGAGAAAGAAACATTTCCTATTTGCATCAGTCTTGGCACTGCTTTGCGGCAGCAGTACGCTGCATGCGCAAGACTTCAAGCTGACATCCTCCGGTTATTTCAAGAACCAGGGAGTCGACGTCATGGCTTTTGATGACATCTATCCCGAAGGACACCAGGGAGGGGTATGCATCATCATGAACGGACACCGTGTGGCAACAAACGGAGACATCCGCCTGGAAGCCACGCCCGGACAATGGCAACCCGTACCGAAACAGCTCGACCGGAAGCTCGGTGACAACAGCATCACCGCCACGCTGTGCTATCCCGACTCCTCACGCCATCTCACCGGATTCAACCCGATGATTTACCCGGACCTCCACCTTATATATACGGTAAACGTGGAAAGCAAAGGTAAAAACATAGAGGTGACCGTAGATCTTGACCGCCCCATTCCCCAGGAATTCATCGGAAAAGTGGGCTTCAACCTTGAATTCTTCCCGGGTTCCCTCTTCGGCAAGCCCTGGATTATGGACGGTCAGAGCGGCATCTTCCCGCAACAGCCCAACTCCCCCCTGATGACAACCCAGCCCAACTATCTGCATACAGGAAACTACCATGACGGCAAAAAATCGCTGGCAGACATGGACAAACTGATAGGAAAAGGTTACAGCCCGATTGTGGCAGACGACATCATCAGCGAACCTTATGCCAAAGGAACCAAGTTCACCTCCCGGCCCGATGACCCTTACAACAAAGTTACCATCGAATCATTGAGCGGTGACCTGCAACTGTTTGACGGGCGTATGAACCACAACAACGGCTGGTTCGTACTGCGCAGCAACATAAAACCGGGTGTCACCAAAGGTGCCGTCAAATGGATTATCACTCCGAACGTAGTGGCCGACTGGATGTATCAGCCGGTTATCCAGACTTCACAGATAGGTTATCATCCCACTCAGGACAAGGAAGCCGTCATCGAAATGGATATACGTGACAACAGAAAGGAAACGGCACAAATCATCCGCATTGATGCCGACGGCGAAAAGGTTGTCAAGAACGTCACTCCTGCCAACTGGGGTAAATTCTTGAGGTATAACTATCTGAAAGTAAACTTCACAGATGTAAAGGAACCGGGGCTTTATAAGATTAAATACAATACCTCCGTGTCTCCCATCTTCCGCATCGACAATGACGTATATGCCCGTGGCGTATGGCAACCCGTACTGGAATACTTCCTTCCCGTACAGATGTGCCACATGCGCGTCAACGAAAAATACCGCGTATGGCACGACTGCTGCCACATGGACGATGCCCAGATGGCACCGGCACACAATCATATCGACGGCTACGACCAGAAAGAGGGCCTGTCCAAGTTCAAACCGGGTGAAGTGGTTCCCGGAGTGAACATAGGCGGCTGGCACGATGCCGGAGACTTTGACCTCCGCATCGAATCCCAAGCCGGAGAATCCTATATCCTGGCACTGGCCTACGAAGCTTTCCACCCGAATCTCGACGTGACTTCCATCGACCAGATAAACCGTGTGACGGAAATCCACCAGCCCGACGGTAAGAATGACTTGCTGCAACAAGTAGAGAACGGCGCCCTTACGGTAGTCAACGGCTACCTGGCACTGGGACGTCTCTACCGGGGAATCATCTGCAACGACCTGCGCCAGTACGTACTTCTGGGTGATGCCGCCGCCATGACCGACGGGAAAATCGGTAATGAAGACGACCGCTGGATATTTACGGAGGATAACCCCGGACGGGAACTGTCGACAGCTGCCCAGCTGGCTGCCGTATCACGTGTATTGAAAGGTTTCAATGATACATTGAGTGTGCATTGCCTCGACATTGCTCGCAAAGTATATGCTTCTACCGGAAGCGGCAACAACAGAGCCTTGTTCCCCAAAGTGCAGGCAGCCGTAGAACTGTACCTCACCACGGGCGAACAACCCTATATGGACTTCATTCTGGACAACAAAGAGCTCATCATCAAGCAGATAGGCCGCATCGGCTGGTACACGGCACGTGTGGAAAAACTGTTCGCACAGATGAAGAACAAGAAAGCCAAAGCCTTTTCAGCAGCTTTCCGCAAAGCTTTGACCGGATATGAACAAGAACTGAACAAACAAGTGCAGGAGACTCCCTATGGCGTTCCCTACCGTCCGAACATCTGGGGTGCAGGCTGGGATATACAGCGTTTCGGCTTCCAGCACTACTTCCTGACAACCGCCTATCCGGAAATATTCCCGAAAGCACCGGTATTCAATGCCCTCAACTTCATTCTCGGATGCCACCCGGGCTCCAACCAGGCTTCCTTCGCCTCGGGTGTCGGCGCACAATCAGCCACTGTGGGCTACGGACTGAACCGCGCAGACTGGTCGTACATTCCCGGTGGAGTCATTTCCGGTACGGCGCTTATCCGTCCCGACTTCCCGGAACTCCTGACGTTCCCGTTCCTCTGGCAGCAAACTGAATATGTGCTGGGAGGAGGTTCATCCCACTATATGTTCCTGGTACTTGCAGCAGAACAGTTGCTGAAACAATAAGAAAGACAGAGGGGGAACAAAACCCTCTGGATATTTTCTTTTAGGCGCGGATTACACGGATTTAGTTTACTGCATCCGTGGATTCCGCGTAACCCGCGCCCAATATTATAGTATAATGAAAGTGTTTATATACTTTTCACTCTTTCACCAATTATCCGTACGGAACGGAATGGTAGGCAATTCATTTCCGCCAATCATCGTACCAATCTGGAAATCATGGAAACAATAGCGCACGCTGACGGGATGGGATACCTTTTCTGAAGAGATTACCACTTCATTCGTCTGCCAGTGCAGCCATACTTTGTCGGCAGGATGGAACACACGGTCCTCACCCGCCACTTCGAAACCGCGAAGGTCATAGTTGCGACAGATACCCATTTCCAAATGGTCGAAGGAAACCCATGCTTCACTGCCTTTAGCAGTCCATGACTTATATTGTGGGCCGAAACAGTGTATCTGCTTCAATCCATAGGTAAGGTTCAATGCCAGATAGCTCAAGCGTTGACCTACCTTTGTCTTGTTGCGGGGATGGATATTGTACATCTCATAAGGCTCTACAAGGTCGTTTGTCGAAATCATACCACTGTTCGGAATCAGGCTTTGGGCACGGAATTGCGCTTCACGTAGGTAAGCAGCTTTCTCTTGCTGGGTACCTCCATAGGCGTACGGCGCTATTTCGGCAAAGTAGAAAGGCAATTCGCCCAGCCCCCATTCCTTGCGCCACAGCTGCACCATGTCGGCCAAGCGTTCGGCATATGTTTCATGGCGACCTACGTTCGACTCTCCCTGATACCAGATGAACCCTTTGATAGTATAGTTCTGAAGCGGCTTCAGCATGGCATTGTACATCAGCATGGGGCGGAGCATGGGATGCAGGCGTTCGATGGAATCGGGGTTGAGAGATATGTCTGGATAGTTTTCCAGCAGTTCACGGCTTATCCAACCTTCTACAGTGGATCCACCGTAAGCGCTACAGATGATGCCGACCGGAATCCGGAGGGCACGGCTCAACGAAGTGGCAAAATAGTAGGCCGTCGCACTGAAATCGGGTGCGGTTTCTATGGAAGATATGTTCCAGCTACCTTTGCAGTCGGTTTGCAGTTCATAAGTCTGGTGCTTGGGAACGGTGAACATACGCACCCCCTTATTCTCGGCAGAAACTATGATGTCATCCGCTCCGTTCATGATGCAACAGCCAGCAAAACCTTTCAGGGGCATTTCCATATTGCTCTGGCCGGAAGCAAGCCATACTTCACCGATTAGGATATTCTTCAACGTAGTTTTTTCTCCGTCATCAAAAGTTATCTCATAAGGCGTGTATCCTGCTGCCGGAGTCTCCACGGCAAGCGTCCAACCGCCATCCTTATCGGCACGGCAAGTCATTGTCTGTCCGTTCCACGAAGGCGTAACGCGTACTTCGGCTTCCGGAGCAGCCGTTCCCCACAGTTTCACTTCAGTCTGCTGCTGGAGTATCATGTTGTCGCCCACCAGTGCAGGCAGTTTTACTTTGGCGCCCAACGAGGCGGCACCGCATAATAGAATCAATGCAAGAACCTTACTTTTCATAGTATATTTGTATTTAACATTATATTCGGAATCAATAACGCGAGCAAAAATAAGGCTTTTTTGCTCACGTTCTCCGTTTCATGTGCAAAAAGTGGGTGTTTTTGCACATGTGCTCAAACAAAATTATACATTGATGTATTATACATTGATGTATAATTTGTATATTTGTCATTAAATCAAGAACAGAAAGTTTATGAAATCACCTTTTCAATACGGCACACTGGTTGATAAAGAAAGTTTCGTCAATCGGGTAGAAGAACGAAAGCAACTGAAAGAATTACTTGGATCGGGCATCAACGTAATGCTTATTTCACCGCGCCGATGGGGAAAATCGTCGCTTGTAAAAGTAGCTATGGACGAACTGACACAAGAAGACAAGCATATCCGTGTCTGCTTCATTGATGCATTCAGCATCAAGACGGAAGCTGAATTCTACCGCATCTTTGCGCGAGAAGTCATTTCTTGCGCCGCCTCCACCCTTGAAAAGAGGCTTGAAGATGTGAAACAGTTTCTTAAAGCCGTTTCTCCCAGTATCACATTGAAGAGCGACCCAACCGATACCCTCTCCTTTGACCTGAAATTGGAACTGGAAGAAAAAAGTGTCATGGAGATACTGGAACTACCCGAAAAGATAGCAGCTGCCAAAGGCATACACCTGATTGTCTGCATCGACGAGTTCCAACAACTGGCACTACTACCCGGCTACAAAAGTATGGAGGGAAAAATGCGCTCTGCCTGGCAGAAGCAGCAACAAGTCTCCTATTGCTTTTACGGAAGCAAGCGGCATATGATGATGGACATCTTCAACAATTCTTCTAACCCCTTCTACCGCTTCGGACAAGTACTGTTCCTGCAAAAGATAAAGAAAGAGGAATGGGTGCCCTTCATCGTCAATGCCTTCCACCGGACGAACAAAGAAATCAGCGAACAGCAAGCAGAACAACTGTGCGACATCGTGAAATGCCATTCGTGGTATTTGCAACAGTTGTGCTATTTCATCTGGAGCGGTACGTCTGAAAAAGTGACAGATGAGATTATCGAAATCCGTACCCGCCAACTGATAGACACCAACATGCCTATGTTCATGAACGACACCGAGAACCTGACTGCTGCCCAAACTGCCATGCTTCGTGCTGTAGCCGACGGTGAATACCGCTTCAACTCCATCCCCGTAGTGCGGAAATATGAATTGGGCAGTGCACAGACCATCACACGCAACAAGCGTATGCTGACAGAACGTGATTTCATTGAGAAAGAGGGGAACAAGTATGTTTTCTCCGATCCGATATTCGAGCTTTGGTTCAGGAGGGAGTATTGCTGAATATAAAAAAAGAACGTGGAACTGCAATATCTGTTTTGAAAATAGGGAAAAGAAGTAAGAATTGAAAAGAAAAGTATAACAAAAGCAAATATAACAACTAATTTACAGTGCTTTATGTGGTATCAGTTTCGGGATTGACTTCTTAATTTGTTTTAATCCGTTTCAAGTTTCTTCGGGATATATGGGAACATATATGGGAATTTATATACCTTTGCGATATGAACCAAAAACGCATTGCCGATGAAAGTTTCCGTCTATCTGAAAAAGTGTTCCTCTACGACCTCGAACATCTGTTTCCGTGTCCGTGAGAAGAACGTGGATATAAAGGTTGTTTCGCCTCTTGTAGTCCATGACAAGTACTGGGATTCCGATACTCTCAGTTACAAGCGCACGACAGCCGTACCTGCCACCGACCAAAAACGCCTGCCCGAACAGATTGCCGCCATCATCGAGAAAGTGGAGAAGACCTTTTCGGACAAGGCAAACAGCGCATGGCTGAAGCAGACCATCGAGGATGTGCTGTACCCGGCCCGCGCCTTCGAACGAAACCACCCGAACCTGCTCGCCCGCGTCCACGAGTATCTGGAAAAGTTCGACGGGGCGGAAAGGACCAAGGAACATATCATACGCTTTGAGCGCAGGATGTCGCGTTACCATGACTACCGGCGGGAGATACTGGGCGAGACGGACTTCACCCTCTTCGTGGAGACCGTCACGCTGGAGCAGATGAACGGTTTCAGGGATTATGTCGTGGACGAGTACAAACTGCGGCAGGAGTACCCCGACTTCTATGCTCCCCGTATGCTCATCAACCACAGGCCGAGGCCGCTTTCCGGCACGACCGTCATCAACATCATGAACCTGTTCTGCACCTTCCTGCACTGGTGCAAGAAGATGAAGTATTCCGACAACGAGGTCTATGTCCTCTACGGCTGCAAGGAGCCCACCTACGGCGACCCGTTCTTCCTCACTTCGGAAGAGAGGAACATCCTCTACGATGCGGACTTGAACGACAACCCGAAACTGGCCGTCATACGGGACATCTTCGTGTTCCACTGCTATGTCGGCTGCCGCGTGGGTGACCTTTACAGGCTCACGCGGGACAACATCAAGGACGGCTTTCTGGAATACATGCCGCAGAAGACGAAGAAATGTCAGGCGAAGACCGTCAGGGTGCCGCTGCACAAGAAGGCTTTGAAGATACTGGAACGCTACGATGCCAATGCCGACAGACTGTTCCCGTTCAAGCAGATACACACCTACAACCTCGGCATACGGGAGCTGCTGAAGCGCTGCGGCATAGACA
>ERZ779851.1582-NODE-1582-length-19636-cov-3.983402_pt1 | contig 19636 bp, 22 predicted proteins | sample MGYA00511094_ERZ779851 | MGnify/ENA primary metagenome ERZ779851 (study PRJEB29588, sample SAMEA2155512) | human gut metagenome | biome: human gut; feature: human-associated habitat; material: faeces | place: Denmark | collected 2008/2010 ...
TGAAAGGCTAACACAGGCCGATTTGAGGAGGCGAGGAAGTGCTTACAGATGAACAGATACAAGTGATTGCGACGCCGGAGCAGCTGCTGAACACCGATCTGCTGCTGGACTTATGTGAGGAACGGCCGGAAGACCAAGCAAGGCTGGCGGCGTTGATGGCGATAAAGGCAAAGGAATTCGGCATTCAGCAGGAATTCAAGAGCGTTCTAAAAGCGTTTAACAAGGCAAACGAGAGCCTTGCAAAAGAGTACAAGCGGACGAATGCAAAGCTGCGCTGCGGCGTTGACTTGGACTTTGACGCAAATGGCCGTCCGGTGGCGTCAATAGACAATTTCGTTAAGGTGCTCGAGGGTGACCCGAGGTTCTCCGGCATAAAGTTTAATTTGCTTACATATAGCCCGGAAAAGACCGTCAACGGCGTGGCGGAACGGTGGACGGACGCTGACGACGCAGAAATGCGGCGGTATATTGAGAAAAAATACGGCTTCCACAGCGTGCAGAAAAGCGAGGACGCTATGCGCATTGTGCTGGCTCGCCACGAGTACCACCCAGTGCGTGAGATTGTGGACGGATTGGAATGGGACGGCGTTTCGAGAATTTACGGCTTCTTGGCAAAGTGGACGAAATGCGAGGACACGCCGTACACCCGAGAAGTCAGCCGCCTTATCTTTGCCGGCGGTATTCACCGGCTATACAATCCAGGTTGCAAATTCGACGATATGCCGGTGCTGATCGGCACAAAGCAGGGAGAAGGCAAGTCAACGCTGATCCGCTGGCTTGCTTTGGCGGACGAATATTTTACAGAGGTCAACGAATTTGACGGCCAGCGCGGAATTGAATCAATCGAGGGTGCGTGGATTTGCGAGGTGTCGGAACTACTTGCAATGACACAAACGAAGGAGCAGGAAGCCGTCAAGTCCTACCTTACCCGGTTAAATGATCGCTACCGAATGCCGTTCGACAAGCGAGTGACCGACCACCCACGGCAGTGTATATTCATAGGAACGACCAACAAAGAGCAGTTTTTGACGGATAAGACCGGCAACCGGCGGTTCTATCCGGTGCGGGTGAAGCAAAGCGGTTATGAGTTGTTTGACAATGAGAAGCAAATCAAAGCCGACATCCGCCAGTGCTGGGCAGAAGCGTTGGAACTGTACAAGGCCGGCAAGCTGCTGCCGTATGCTGACCGGTCGCTGATTGATGACATTCGAAAGGAGCAGGCAGAAGCAACAGAAGATGATTTCCGTGTTGGTATGATCGAGGATTATTTGGAAAATAAGACCGAGATTTGCGTGCTTGAACTTTGGCAGGAGGCTTTGCGTATGGGCGAATATTCAAAGCCCACCAAAAAGGAAAGCCAAGAAATCGGGCTCATACTCCAATCAATGAGCGGGTGGGTCAAGCAGCCATATCCCAAGAAGTTTCCGGTTTATGGAAATCAGCGTTGGTGGGCGAACGAGGACAATTCCGACCAAATCGACCTTGACGACATCCTCGAATTTTAGCCAAAAATCTGCCGCCTTCGTGGTGTTTGTAGCGTTGTAGTAGGCTTTGTAGTGCGACTTTGTAGTCCGAAAATTTGGCGCAACAAAGCCAAAAAAACCACATTCTATATACTAACACTACAAACACTACATTATTTGAGAGAATAATATAAAATAAGAAAAAAAGTAAAAATAGAAATATATTTATAGGAGAAAACGTAGTTTTTGTAGTTTGTAGCGGTTCGAAAGTCTAAAATTTGGCGTGGTTGAGCCAAAAATGGGTCGCTACAAACGAACTACTACATTGTAGGTTGTTTTGCGTAAAGGAGCGAGATAATGGACAAGAGTTTAGAAAAAGCCGCCGCTGATGGCAAAATCTTACCGAAAGGGCTGACAGCAGCGGACAGTGCCGAGTATATTGGCTTGCTGGCTATATATCGGCTATTCCGTGCTGGGCTGATGGACAAAGAAACAGCGAAGCGGCAGAAAGAGGCGCTGCGGTACAACTGCACCCTGCTGCGGTCGAAAGCGGAATTTTTAAGCCGAGAATCGTTGGCGCTGGAGAAACGGATCACCGCCGCCACGGAAGCCTACACCGCTGACAAGAACCTGGACACAGCGGAGGAATTATACAGAGCGTTTTATCATTTGCCGCCAAAAAGTTGATTTTTGGTGGCTTTTCTGCTACAATTATATTTAGGAGGTGCGTTTTGATGAAGGTTGAAATGCGAGCGCTTGATACAATCAAGCCGTATGAGAAGAACGCTAAAAAGCATGACCAAACGCAAATTGACAATGTGGCCGAGAGTATTCGGCAGTATGGTTTCGTTCAGCCTATCGTTGTAGATAAGGACGGCGTGATTGTGATCGGTCATTGCCGAGCCCTTGGCGCAAAGAAGCTGGGGCTGAAGGAGGTGCCGTGCGTTTGTGTTGACGACTTGACACCCGAACAAGTGAACGCCCTGCGGTTGGTGGATAACAAGAGCAATGAGAGCGACTGGGACTTTGACCTGCTGGCGGATGAAATTGCAGATCTTGATTTTAGTGATTTTGATTTTGATTTTGGCTTTGAAGTGAACGAACAAGGTCAACAATTGAGTTATATTGATGAACTTCTTGAAGACGAAAACTGTATGACAAACAACAATAAACTTCAAAGAGAAGAATTTTCAATTTCTTTTTGTTTTCCGAAACAATATGAGGACGCCGTTAAGGGCAAGATAAAAGAAATGACAAAAGAGTTTTATAGCAAAGAGTTGTTGAAGATCATGGGAGTATTATAAAATGATTGCTTGTGGTTCTCAAATTGTTTTGTGCGATTGCCCTGTCAGAATTGATACATATAAAGGATGTTCGCATGCCTACAAATATTGTTTTGTTCAAAGGAAAAACGATATAACAAAAATTGAAAAAGATAACTGCTTGAAGCAATTAAAAGATTTTATAAACGGCAAGAGAAGCGAAGTTACAAAGTGGTGCGATTGGGGCATTTCGTTGCACTGGGGCGGAATGAGTGACCCATTTCAGCCCTGCGAAAAAGTCCATAGAATAAGTTATGAAGCATTAAAGATTTTTGCAGAAACAAAATATCCGTTTATAGTAAGCACAAAGGGAAAACTTATTTGCGAAGATGATTACTTGAGCCTTTTGAGGCAATGCAATGCAGTTGTTCAGGTTTCAATGGTTTGTTCAAAATATGATGTTTTGGAAAAAGGTGCCCCGAAATATTCCGAAAGACTTGAAATGCTTAGAAAACTTGTTGGTAATTGTAAAAGGGTTGTTGTCCGCATTCAGCCGTATATGACCGAAGTCTTTGAAGAGGTAATGCAAAGTCTTGACGAATATGCAAAAATCGGAATTTATGGAATTACGATTGAAGGGATGAAATTTGTAAAGCCAAAGCCCGGACTTATTAAAGTTGGAGGAGATTATGCATATCCGAAGCATATTCTTGCAAAAGATTATGAAGCGATAAAGCAAAAATGCCACAGTTTGGGTATTGCTTTTATGTGCGCAGAAAATAGGCTGCGAACAATGGGCGACAGTATGACTTGCTGCGGATGTGAGGGCGTAGAAGGCTTTAAGATAAATAAATATAATCTTGAACACATATACAACCGAGAAAAAGTTGAAGCAACCGAAATGATGGAAAAGCCTGGAACCGCTGGATGTTTCAAAGCTATTTATCAAAACGCAGGAAGCTCTAAATTTTTAAGAAGCAAAAGTTTTGTAGACATAATGGATTCAAAAGAAATTTTTGATTCTTACGAGCCCGTCATTTTCGGAAATTTTGAAAGGAGCGATTCGCCACAAGATAGATTGAAGTTTACGAAATGGCTAAAATCAACTGGCATAAAAGCGAAAGAAATTGAAGAATTAACAGGGACACAAATGTACTCTCATTGGTTGTGCGTTCAGCTTGATGGTCAAACTGGAATACCGACACCGGAAATGTTTGAAAAGCTTTTGAAAAGTCCTAAAATTAAAATTGTCCCAAATTATATAAAAGAATTGGTTTACGGCTTTGAATTTTACAAAAAAAGCAAATACGAGGAAATAATGAGGGGTGAGTAAATGGCAAGGCCAAGAAAAGAAATAGATCAAGAAGAATTTGAAAAACTCTGCGGCCTGCAATGCACGCAAGAAGAGATTTGCGGCTGGTTCTGTGTGACAGACAAGACGCTGAACAGCTGGTGCAAGCGGACATACGAGCAAAGTTTTTCCGAAATATTCAAAGAAAAGCGGGGCGTGGGGAAAATTTCCCTGCGCCGTGCCCAGTTTCGGCTGGCGGAAAAGAACGCAAATATGGCCATTTGGCTCGGTAAGCAGTATCTTGGCCAAAGCGACCGAGGCGAGTACACTATTGCGGTTGATAGGCGGGAGGATGACCCGCTGACTTTGGCGCTGAAAGAAACAGCGAGAGCGATAGAACGGAGCGAGGGCAACAATGCCTGGGTTGAGTGATAAGCAGCTGCAAATATTGGCGTTTCCTTACACGCGCTTTGACGCCTTGATTGCTGACGGCGCCATCCGTTCCGGTAAGACCGTTTGGATGATGTACGCATTTGTCGAGGACGCTATGAGACGGTACGACCGGCAGCGCTTTGGCATTTGCGGAAAGACTGTTGACAGCGCCGTCAAAAACATAATTGTGCCGTATCTTGGAATGACCGAGCCGAGGGAACGAATGGACATACAATGGCGTCGGAGTGACAAGCTGCTGGTGGTTCGTTGTGGCCGGATCGAGAACTATTTTGAAATATTCGGCGGCAAAGACGAAAGCAGCTTTACACTCATCCAAGGCCGAACATTGGCTGGTGTTCTGCTGGATGAGGTGGCGCTAATGCCCCGGTCGTTCGTAGAGCAGGCACTCTCCCGCTGCTCTGTCGATGGGTCAAAGTTTTGGTTCAACTGCAACCCGGACAGCCCGCAGCACTGGTTCTATACCGAGTGGGTGAGCCAGCCGGAGTCGCACAATGCCTTGCGATTGCATTTTGAATTGCGGGACAACCCGGCGCTAACAGAACACATACTCCAGCGATATGAAACAATGTACACCGGAGTGTTCTACCGGCGGTATATTCTCGGTGAGTGGTGCGTTGCCGAGGGCTTGGTTTACGATTTTGGCGAGGACAATATAACCGACGATGTGCCAACGAATGGCGAATACTATATCTCTATCGACTACGGCACGCAAAATCCGTTTTCTGCTGGCCTGTGGTGCGTTTTAGGCTCAAAAGCGACAAGGGTTAAGGAGTTCTACTATAATGGCCGTCAAAAGGCCGTGCAGAGGACAGACGAGCAGTATTGCGACGATGTGGAGCAGCTGGCTGATGGATATAAAATCCGAAAGGTTGTTGTTGACCCGTCTGCGGCTTCATTCATTGCAGCGCTGCGGCAGCGGGGCTTTAAGGTTATTAAGGCCGACAACACAGTCCTTGATGGTATCCGCCGGGTGTCTGTATATCTGCACGCTGGCAATATCCAAATTCACCGCTCTTGCGTTGACAGCATTGCCGAGTTTGGGCTGTATCGCTGGGACGACAAGGCAGGGGATGATCGAGTGGTTAAGGAGAACGACCATTGCTTGACTGGTGACACCGTCGTGAATACAGTTTTCGGCTGCAAAAAAATAAAAGACCTTGTTGGAAAAATCGGTCTTGTTTGGAGTTACAACGAGAAGCGGAAAAAGAAATGTATAAGACCGTTTTTTGGTGTGAGAAGAACAAAAAAAAATCAACCGATTTTGAAAATAACGCTTGAAAACGGCAAGGTTATTAAATGCACCGAAGATCACAAAGTTTTGACCGACAAAGGATGGGTAAAGGCAAAATATCTAACGCAATCAAGCAAAATCGTTGACATTATGGACTAAATGCGCTACAATATTTGTAGATTAATATTCACGGAGGATGTAACTATGGTTCAATATGTTGACGACGGCGATCTCGCTTGCTTTGACGGCTTGTCGTTCCGCAGAGATAAGAAAACCGGATATTTTTTGAATGCGAAAACACACAAACGGCTTCACGTTTATGTGTGGGAGTATTACAACGGCTCAGAAGTCCCAAAGGGGTACAACGTTCACCACAAGAATTTTGATAAGAACAACAACGAAATCGAAAACCTTGTGCTGATGACAGCGAAAGAACATTCTAACTTGCATGGCAGTTCGTGGAGCGAGGAAAGACGAGAGTGGGCGAGGGAAAACCTCGCAAAAAATGCGAGACCAAAAGCGTCTAAATGGCATGGCAGCGAAGAGGGCAAAAAATGGCACTCGCAACACGCAATCGAAACTTTCAAAAATATGCCTTTGAAGTCTTATCGTTGTACCTTCTGCGGAAAAGAATTTGAGACAAAGGCGACGTATGGCGAGAACAAAAACCGCTTTTGCTCAAACAAATGCAAATCTGCATATCGCAGGAAGATGGGCTTTGACAATGTTACAAAAATCTGTAAAAGATGTGGAGGGGAATATGTCGCAAACAAGTACCAAAAAACGAAGTTCTGCCAATCTTGTAAAGGTGCTAAAAATCGAGAGCGTGCAAAATGAAGACGTGTATAACATGGAAGTTATCGGCACGCACAACTTTTCCGTTAACGGCGGCTTGATCGTTCATAACTGCATGGATGATATTCGCTATTTTGTCAATACGATTTTGCGTAAGAAAATCGGTAAAAAAGAAAGCCCGCTTATTTTGAGCGTGGCTAAATAAAAACACGACGAAAGGGTGGTTACAATTTCTACTTACTTGACTTATCAAGACCTTGAAGCGTGCGGAGCATTTGAGGGCAAACGGCAGGCGTTTGTCCTTTCGGCTATCCGCCAGCACAAGGCCGGGCAGCTTTATCGGACTGCTTGCCGGGCGTGGGAGTATTATCGTGGACTGAACCCAACAATAATGCACTACGAGAAGTTGATCTATGACTTGCGGGGTGACGCTCATGTTGACAGATGGGCACCAAATCACAAGATCACAAGCAACTTTTTCAACTTCGCAATCACGCAGGAGAATCAGTACCTGCTTGGCAACGGTGCAATCTTCGGCGACAAAAAGACAAAGGAAAAGCTGGGCGGCGGACAGGGCGAACTGCACGGCGGTTCTTATGACTTCGACTACAAATTGCAGAAGATCGGCAAGTCTGCTTTGATTGGTGGCGTTGCTTTTGGCTTTTGGAACCTTGACCACCTGGATGTGTTCGATGTGACGGAGTTTGTCCCGCTGTTTGATGAGGAGAGCGGAGCGCTGCGGGCTGGCATTCGGTTTTGGCAACTTGCAGATGATAAACCGCTGCGGGCAACACTGTATGAAGTGGACGGCTACACGGAATACCTAAGCCCGACGGGTACAAACGAAAAGATCTTGATTATCCAGCCGAAGACCGCTTACAAGATGAAGGTGCGTCACTCTATCGCTGACGGAACCGAGATTTACGACTTTGAAAACTACCCGGAATTTCCAATCATTCCGCTTTATGGAAACGACAAGAAGCAGTCGGAGTTGGTTGGACGCCAGGGCACGCTTGACGCATTTGACCTTATCAATAGCAACCTCGTAAACAATGTCGACGAGGGCAACATGATTTACTGGGCAATCACAAACGCTGGCGGAATGGACGATGAGGACGACCAGCGGTTCTTGGAGCGGCTGCGCACAATGCATGTTGCGCACATCGACGACGACGGCGCGCAGGTTGAAGCCCACACAGTGGAAGCGCCGATCAGCGCGTCCGACGCTGCGATAGCCACAATCAAAGCGCGACTGTATGAGGACTTTATGTGCTTGAATGTTCTCGACCTTTCGGCCAACTCAAAAACTGCCACAGAAATCCGGGCGGCGTATCAACCTCTTGACAGCAAGACGGATATGTTCGAGTATTGCGTGACGAACTTTGTTGAAAAGATTTTGCAGCTTGCTGAAATTACAGACAATGTCAGTTTCAAGCGGTCAAAGATTGTAAATCAATCCGAAGAAATGCAGATGGTTCTTTCCGCTGCCGAGTATTTGGACGATGAAACGATCACCGAGCAGGTCTGCTTCTTGCTGGGTATCGGCGACCAGGCGGATGAGATCATCAAGAGAAAGAGGGACGAAGAGGGCGACAGGATCGAGGTTGACGACGACCCCGCCCTTGATGGAGCAGAACCGGCAGGGCAGCAGGCGGAGCAGGATGTTGGCCAGCAAGGCAATGAGCCGACCGGCAGCGGGCAGGCTGACGACCTTGACACCTTGACGGATGAGGAATTGCAGGCACTCCTTGATAAGATCACCGAGAAGATGAAAAAGAAAGGCGGAAAATAATGGGAACTGAAATTCAAGACGGCTGTGTTGTATTCTATCAGTGGGACAAAGGCAAGTTGGTCATCATTCCCGCCGATGGTTCCGTAGCTGCTGACCCGGAAGCGTTAAAGAACTAAAAAGGAGGCGCCAGCGTTGGCAGATAAGGCACACAGAGAAACAGACAAGTTATTGCTTTCGCTGGAGCGCCGCATTCGGCGGATATACCGGCAGACGCAGGACGAGGTTCGGCAGGCCTGGGACGCTTATATGGCGGAAACCGAGCCAAGGCTGGCCAGCTTGCAAGAGCAGTATGAAGCCGCCAAGAAAACCGGCGACAAGGCGGAAATCAAGCGGGCTGGTCGTGAATTGTCGCTCGCCAAGCGTGAAGCGACTGTACAGAATGACCGGTTTAAGAGCATTGCTGAACAGACCGCCGAGAATTTGAGCCGGGTCAACGAGATTGCGCTGGAGTACACCAACGGCAGGCTGCCGGAGGTCTACGCCTTGAATTACAATGCGATCGGAAAAGCTGCCAAGCAAGAACTGCGTGGATTTTCCTTTTCGCTGGTGGACGCTCACACTGTCGAGAATTTGATCTTGCGTGGTGACCGCTCACTGCTGCCGCTGCGGAAGCTGAACAAGGCCAAGGATGTCCGGTGGAATATGAAGAAGATAAATTCCGAGGTTCTGCAAGGAATTTTACAGGGCGAGAGCATACCGAAGATTGCAAACCGCATTGCCAAGGTGCAACAAATGAATATGCACGCTGCTGTTAGAACCGCACGAACGGCTGTCACAGGCGCAGAGAACAAAGGGCGTATGGATATGCTCGACGAAATGGAAGCAAAAGGCGTTGTGGTCGACAAAATGTGGATTGCTGCGCACGACGCAAGGACAAGAGACTGGCACGCCGAGTTGGATATGAAGTCCGTGCCGCAGGATAAGCCGTTCGTTAATTCTATCGGCTCTATAATGTACCCGGGTGACCCGGCGGCAGACCCGGCGAACACATACAACTGCCGCTGTGCCCTTGGCTACAAGATAGCAGGTTTCAAACCGCTTAGTGAGGTGAGTAAGAAATGAGCGAAAATGTAACAGTGAAAGACAACACGGCAGAATTTGAAAAGGCGCTGCAAAATGCTATCGAACGAGGGCTTGAAGCTATCGGAGCGGCAGCGGAAACGCACGCCAAGACGAATGTGCGGGACTTTCCCCGAGTTGATACCGGGCGACTTATGAATAGCATTTCGCACGCCACAACGAATAAGGCGGCATATATCGGCACCAATGTTGACTACGCGCTATATGTCGAGGAGGGCACCCGAAAAATGGCGGCTGCTCATTATTTGCGGAATGCTGCAACTCAAAATACGGAAGAGTACAAGAAGATATTGGAAGACAGCCTGCGCAACGCTTAATTATTAACTTTTGGTATAATCATTGACAAAAAAATATGCTTGCTGTATAATTAAAGCAAGAACAAAATCTAACGGCAAAGAATAGCCGCCGAGGAAAAGGAGACAGGTTCTATGGCATTGACACGTAAAATGCTCAAAGCAATGGGCATTGGCGAGGAACAAATCGACCAAATCATCGAAGCACACGCCGACACGGTGGACGCACTGAAAGAAGAGCGGGACACTTTGAAAGGCAAGGCGCAGGAATTGGCAGGTGTCCAAAAGGAATTGGACGAAACGAAAAAGCAACTTGAAGCAGCCGGGGACAGCGATGGCTACAAAAAGCAGTACGACGATCTTAAGCAAGAGTTCGACGATTTCAAACAAGCCGCAAGCGTTAAGGAAGCACACACGGCAAAGGCGACGGCTTACCGTAAAATGTTACAGGCCGCAGGGGTTTCCGAAAAACGAATTGACAGCGTTTTGAAGGTGTCGGACATTGACAGCGTTGAACTTGACGCAAAAGGCGAAATCAAGGGCGCTGACAAGCTGACAGAAGCCGTTAAGACCGAATGGGCTGACTTTATCGTGTCCGAGGGACAGAGAGGCGCAAACACTTCAACGCCGCCCGGGAACACGCAGAACAAGACTGTTTTTTCCGCTGATGATATGAAGAAAATGTCCGCTGCTGAAATCAACGCCAATTGGGAGAATATCAAACAGTCGTTGAAATCGACAAACTAAACTGAAAAAGGAGCAAAAAAAGATGGCTATTTCTTCTTTTATCCCGCAAATCTGGGACGCACGGCTGCTGAATGCGCTGGACAAGGCGCATGTGTTCGCTAATGTGGTCAATCGTGACTACGAGGGTGACATCAAGCAGCAGGGCGATACCGTAAAAATCAACACCATCGGTGCTGTGACCATCGGCAACTACACCAAGAATACCGACTTCACCACTGGCCCGGAAGCACTGGCCACCACCGAGCAGAGCCTTACCATCGACCAGGCAAAGTATTTCAACTTCCAGGTCGACGATGTGGACGCTGCCCAGGCTGCCGGCGATGTGATGGATAAGGCAATGCAGCGTGCGGCTTATGGCTTGAACGACGCTGCTGACGCTTACCTTGCTAAGCAGCTGGCTGATTCTATCACCGCTGGCAATGGCAACCTTGTCGCGACTGACGCTGTGGCGCTGACCGCTGCAAATGTGTATGAGAATGTGGTCAAGATGAAGCTGCTGCTTGACAAGGCTAATGTGCCGACTGTTGGCCGTTGGCTGGTAGCACCTCCCGAGATGATCGCGCTTATCTTGCAGGACGACCGCTTTGTTAAGACCGGCGGTTCTATGGCTGAGGATGTACTGCAGAACGGTGTTGTTGCTCGTGCTGCTGGCTTTGACATCTATATGTCTAACAACTGCGCAAGCAAGACAGCAACCGGCACCACTACTTTCACCGTAACCGCTGGCGACGAGGGCGCATGCACCTATGCCGAGCAGATCGTGAGCACTGAGGCTTATCGTCCCGAGAAGCGTTTTGCTGACGCTGTGAAGGGTCTGCATGTGTACGGTGCAAAGGTTGTTGACGCTAAGCGTCTGGCAGGCCTGAAGTGCACATTCTAAGCGGAGCAAAATCAAATTAAGACCTAAGACAAGGAAGGCGGCGTGACTTATGCTGACAGAGATTTGTGCAAAGTTGCACAACTACTTCTTGGTGCTGGACGGCATACACAAGGGGGAGTACAAAATTGAAGGCGGCAAAATCACGCCGCTGGACTTTTTGCAGGAAGGGCAATACTTCCGCATCGTGGGGAGCGTCTTCAATGATGGCGTTCATAGGTATGCGAAGGCCGACTTGGATTTGACTGACGAGGCTTTCAGCGGGGCGATATGGGCACTGGCGATACCTCCTAAACTGGTGGATTTATCAAGGGAAATCAAGGCGTTTTGCGAGAGTGAGGCGGGCAAGCCCGGCGCGTTTGTGAGCGAAAGTTTCGGCGGTTATTCTTATAGCCGAGGAACTGACGCAAACGGCGCTGCGCTTGACTGGCCTACTGTCTTTCGCGCCCGCCTAAACGAATGGAGGAAGCTACAATGAGTCTTTTGGCGCAGGCAATGACAGATTGCGTCTTTATGCGAAAAACAGACATACCGGACGGAGAGGGCGGATATACCACCAGCTGGGTGGAGGGTGCGCCGTTCAAGGCGGCAATTACCTTCGACAGCTCGATGGAAGCCCGCACAGCAGAGAAAGCAGGCGTTACAAGTCTGTACACCGTCACTGTTCCAATCGGCACGCGGATTGACTATTACGATGTGTTCAAACGGCTGTCGGACGGCAAGGTGTTCCGTGTGAATTCCGACGGCGACGACAAGATGACGCCAAAATCCGCCAGCTTCCAAGTGTTCCAGGTGACGGCGGAGGAGTTCGCGCCCAGCATTGGCGGTTAAAATAAGCCGTCAGCGGGCGAGAATGTAGACTTGTAGACGGCGTTGTAGTGGCACTTTGTAGTCCACCAAAAATGGCGCCGTTAAGCCAAAAACAAGGTACTTATTATATACTCACTACAAACACTACAAAGTTTTAGAGAGTATATAATAAGGGGGTATATATATGAAAATATATTAAATACAGAACCTTGTTTTGTTGTAGTTTTTTGTAGTTTTGTAGTAGGTTCAAAGGGAGGGCAAAGCAAATGGCGCAGACCAAAGCGGCAGCAGTGCAAGCGTTTTTTGAGCGTTTTCTGCCAGCGTACGAGGAGACAACAGTGCCGCAGGGCGCAGCGTTGCCGTATCTTACCTACGCGCTTGTGACGGACAGTTTCCACGCTGACGGAAGCGGCGACACCAGTATTTCCGTTTCGCTGTGGTACAGGGGAACGACTTGGAAGCCGTGCAATGCTATGGCCGAAAAGATAAGCGAGACGCTGGGCTTTGACGGATTGGTCATTCCCGCCGCTGATGGTTATATATGGCTAAAGCGGGGCACGCCGTTTGCACAGAACATGTCCGACCCGGACGATGACCAAATACGGCGAAAGATAATCAATGTCACCGCCGAATATCTAACAGAAAATTAAGAAAGGATTTTTGAAATGGGTAAATTTGCAGTTATTCCCGAAAGCACTTTTGACGACCTGCAACTTGACGCAGGCGTTTTGCTTAAGAATTTCACCCCCGGCACCACGACGGAACCGGTGGACGAGGACATTATTTGCGCCACAACTGGCGGCATTAACGCGACTTGCGTTCCGACTTATTCCGACTTCGGTGAGGATGTGGACAACTGTCCCAACGGTATGAAAGAGTTAAAGCACCTTGACAGCTGGGAGTGCAAGCTGGCGTTCACCGCTTTGGGTACAAGCCCGGAGGCAATCCGGCTTGCGCTTGGTTCTGCCGATGTTGACAAGGTCGACACCACAAAGATCACGCCCCGGGCAGACATCGCACAGGCGGATTTTTCCGACCTTTGGTGGGTTGGCGACAAGGCAGACGGCGGCTTGGTGGCTATCCAGCTTAAGAACGCCTTGTCCACTGGCGGCTTTTCTTTGCAGACCACCAAGAACGGCAATGGGCAGATCTCTGTGGAGTTGACCGGCCATGTGTCTATCACTGACCAAAAGACCGTGCCGATGGTGTTCTATTCCACCAGCGCAAGTAAGGCTGCGCAGGGTAAGGCTGCTGTGGTCAATAAATAAGGATTTTTGTTTAGAGGTAAAACAATATGAAAATATCCGAACTAACGACGGAGCGGGCAGCGGATGTCCTTTGCGAAGTCAGTATTTATGCGCTTAACATTTTGAGCGATAAGGAACTGCTTGCTTCTCTGCGTATGCAGATTGATGGCACAGACGGCGACAGTACCAAAGCGGAGTTGATCGCCGTTGCAAGCGAAAAAATCGCCGAACTTGTCCCGCTTCTGCTGAAAAAGCACAAAGACGATGTGTTCGGCATTGTCGCAGCTGTGAATGGGCTGACGCTCGAGCAGGTGCGGCAGCAGAAAATCATTAAGACAATGACCGCCATTAAAGAGATGGCACAGGATAAAGACTTGATTGATTTTTTCAAGTCGTGCGTGTCCACGGAAAAAGCGTAACAAGGGCGTTAATTGACGCGCCAAGACTGACAGTACAAGGGCTGGTTCTCGCTCTGCCGTTACTTATCGAGCGGCAGTCCGAAGAACTGGCCTTTCGTATTTATGTGACTAATTGCGCAAAAATCTTGACTGAAAACACGGCCAAGTCGGCTGGCGGTTCTTATTTGACCAAATCGTATTTGGACATTATCAATCCGCCACCGCCGGAGACACGCACACCTGAACAGATAAAACAACAAATTCTCGGCAAGTTGAAAGACGCGGCCGAAGAAAGGAATAACGACTGATGAATTTATTTGAATTATTCGTCAAAATCGGAGTTGACGACCAGGCAAGTGACAAGGTCGGCGCTGTCGGTAACAAGATTAAAAGCGGACTTGGAAAGGCTGCCAAGGTTGCTGGCGCTGCCGTTACTGCCGCAGCGACTGCCGCCGGAGCACTCGTGAAGCAGTCGACAGAAGCCTATGCGAATTATGAGCAGCTTGTCGGCGGTGTCGACACACTGTTCAAGAAGTCGTCGCAAAAGGTGCAGGCGTATGCCGCAAACGCGTATAAGACTGCCGGTCTGTCTGCCAACCAGTATATGGAGACGGTGACGAGCTTCTCGGCTTCGCTTTTACAGTCCGTTGGTGGCGACACCGACAAGGCGGCAGAAAAAGCAAACATGGCAATTACCGATATGTCGGATAATGCCAACAAAATGGGCTCGAACATGGTGGATGTAGAGAACGCATACAAAGGTTTTGCGAAACAAAACTATACCATGCTCGACAACCTTAAGCTGGGCTACGGCGGTACCAAAGAGGAAATGGCTCGGCTACTGCAGGACGCGGAAAAAATATCCGGAGTAAAATACGACTTGTCGAGCTATTCCGATGTCGTCGACGCAATACATGTTATCCAAACGGAAATGGACATCACTGGTACGACACAGCGCGAGGCAGCGACTACAATTGAGGGCTCTGTAAACTCAGCCAAGGCGGCGTGGCAAAATCTGCTCACCGGAATGGCGGACGACGACCAGGACTTCCAGGGTCTCGTAAATCAGTTTGTTGACAGTGTTGCAACCGCAGCAAACAACATTCTGCCGCGAGTGCAGCAAGCGCTTGAGGGTGTCGGTTCGCTGATCGAGAAGCTGGCGCCTGTGATTTCCGAAAAACTCCCGGAACTGATAACGGAAGTGTTGCCGTCGCTGGGTGAAGCCGCTCTCGGTATCATCCAGTCATTGGTTGATGGAATAAATCAATCTTTGCCTGCACTACTTCCGGCAGTGGTAAGTGTTGTAACAACTCTCGCAACCGGACTTGTTGAAATGCTGCCGACAATTTTGGAGATGGGGCTAAACATCATCACGCAGCTGGCACTCGGAATTGCCAAAGCGCTGCCAGAACTTGTGCCGACGATAGTCAATGTCGTTTTGCAGATTGTAACAACGCTGACAGACCCAGAAACGCTGAATAACTTGCTGAACGCTGCTGTTACGCTGATCACAGCGTTGGCAACCGGATTGATCAATGCAATCCCAATCCTTTTGCAGCAAGCGCCGGTTATTATTGGCAACTTAATCACTGCACTGAACGCAATGCTGCCCAAAATCTTGCAAATGGGCATAACGATTATCGTCAGCGTTGCTCAAGGATTGGTCGCAGCACTTCCGAAGATTGTAAAGGCAGCACCGCAAATTATAATGTCAGTCGTAAGAGGTGTCGCTGGGTCAATATCTTCTCTGTTCCGTATAGGAAAGGACATTATAAGTGAGGTCGGCCACGGATTTAGCGCAGCCGTTGATGGCGCCCGCGACTGGGGGCGTGATATGATCGACAATTTCGTGTCGGGCATTCAAGAAATGTGGGGCAATCTTGTAAGCACAGTAAGCAACACGGCGCAGAAAGTCCGTGATATTTTGGGCTTTTCCGAGCCTAAAAAAGGCCCGCTGTCAAACTTCCACACATACGCTCCGGATATGATGAAGCTATTTGCAAAAGGTATAAAAGAAAATGAATGGCTTGTACTTTCGCAGATACAAAAATCGTTTGACTTTGGCGAGCAAACAATAAGTGCGGGCTACAATATAAAAGGCTCCGGCGCTGGTGGAGTTGGCGGCGTCAGCAATGTCAATGTGACGCTGGGAATTGACCCGAACGCCAGCTTGAATGCACTTGCTCGTGCGCTGCTGCCAGTTCTTAAAGTTGTCGCAAAGGAGGTAGGCTGATAATGATTGCAATTAAAATCAACGGCGTCACTTATGAGAATGTGGGGACGATCAAGCCGTCTGTCGCGTATGAATATTATTACGATGTCGTCACGATGGACGGCCGCCGCCACCGGGACATTAAGGGCAAGCGCACCAATTATGAGGTGACCTTCTTTAACAACGACTTTGCGGCCTATGACGCTTTGAAAACGCTGCTAATGACCGCTGACGCGGTTCTACTGGAAGTGCCGGATAGCAACAAAGGGACAAATACCGGTGAGTATTCCGTCACAGTGACCGGCGACGACATTAAGGGCGTGCTTTACGACGGCACATATTACAGCACGGCGCTGTCCGTCACATTTGAAAGGGTGACTTGCGATGAGTGAGAACAAATACGGCTATTTCAAGTATTCCGACTTCTCCGCAAGCGCCGCTAATGGGGCAACATTTGAGATACCGGATGTGGCTTTGCAGCCTTTCTTTAACGACAACAGCGGAAACCTGCAAGCTGTGTTTACTGGCCGCTCCCAGGACTTCCTGTCCTTTGAGCCGCAGGGTTTTGATTTGAATAAGCACGTCCGTTTGCTTGACCCGAGCGCGCAGCAGTTCACGGAGGGCGTCGTGTCGGCTTACAGGAGCGGCAGCAACGGACTTTTTGCTGATGGGGCGACAAACTCTCCGTTTAAGATTGAAATATCGCTAAAAGGCTTTTATTCGATGCCAGGGCTGACGATAAAATCACGGAATGTGATTAAATCGCTGAAAATCGAGGCGTTTAGGGACAATGAGCCGGTGGCTTCGGGGCAGTTTGCTGGCAGCGAAAAAGAAGAATTTTTCCCGCTCGTGATAGATAATGCAAACAGCATTACATTGACGGTTGAGCAGGTGGAGCCGCTGTCGTTCATCGGTATTTGGGGCATTGAGTTTGGCACTGCTCGAGAATTCGGCGACGACAGCATTATATCTGCGTCGGTGTCGAAGTTGTATTCGCTGACGGCAAAATCGCTGGAGTATGACACGCTGGATTTGACGGTGCTTGACCCACAGCGTGGTGACTATCTCGTGCAAAACAAACAGATGATTGATTTCTGCGTCGGTGAAAAAAAAATTGAGCGCTTTTTTGCCAATCAAGGAGCGGAAAATGGGGACAACACGACAACGATACAGGCGTATAATGTCGTTTCTGTGTTTGAGGCACAGACACTTGGTGGATTTGTTGGAGGTCGTGCAAGTCTTGTCATTGAGCAGCTTCTAAAACCTATCGGATATAATGTTCTCGGAATGGATATAGCCAACGCTCCGACTATCGACGGCTATTTGCCTATTTGCTCTATAAGAGAGGCATTGCAATACATTGCGATAGGTTCCGGCTTGCGGTTCAGCAGTCAAGACGGAATTGATAACAACCGCTGTTTGTTGGCAGAGCCTGTTCCGACAGAGCCGGAGGAGACTGCGGTGGAGTACACGGAAGCAAACATTGTAGGAACTCCAAAATACGACAAGACAGATCTTGTAAAGTCCGTCACGCTGAAGCTGCACAAGCTATCGCAGGTCAAAGACACCGAGGAGTTGTACCACTGGTACATTGCCAAGAACAAAAAGGTCAAAATCACATTTAGTAGCCCGCACGCCAACCTAAAGGCGTATGAAGTGACCGGCAAGAATGCAGACGGCGACGATGTGATTTCCGGAACGCCGAGCAGCAATGTGATTTTTGACAAAAAAGAAGCAAACTATTGCGTCGTTGTGAATAAGTCGAGCAATAAGATTGTTATTATCGGAAACAAATATGAAGACACCACGGTCGAGTATGTTTCAAAAAGCGCCGAGTTGGTGGACAACGACGAAGCAAGCGAGGTCAGCTATGAGACTTATATCTGCACAGATGACCCGCAGGCAATCTGCGACGAACTGTTGGAGCAAAACAACCGGCGCACGAAAATCACATTCAGCACCCTTGACCGCCCGAAAATCGGAAAGGCGTACAACATTTTGGGCAAAGTGATGGTGATTACCAAAGTCACGGACACGCTGACGGGCGTATATGAAGTGGAGGCGATATAATGGCATCGGGTAGAATTCTCGGCGAAATGTTCGACACGACGGATTACAAGCTGTTTGTTGATTGGCGGTCTGTCGTTGACAATATGCGCAATAGTTCACTGGTCACGGCAGAAATGTACATTCAATACATAGGCAGCGGAACCGGTGCAGCTGGGCAATGGAACGGAGCGCCGATTTTGGCCATTGACGGCAAGAAGCGCGAAGCGACCGACACGAAAGTTGATACGAGCAGCGGGCGGCCGGTTCTGCTGTTTGGAGTGTACAATCAACTGGTGGAGCACGACCCGGACGGATACAAGGCAGTAGAGATAAAGGGAGAGGTTGGCTGGGTGACCGGCACAACGCTCACCGGTGGCGGCAGGATTGAAGGCATTGCTGCGATGGACAAAGCGGATGTTGATCCGCCTATATTCTCGTCGAATGTACTCGTTCCAATCAAAGGCAAGGACTATGTGAAAGTGACTTTCACTACAAAATCAGATCTTTCGCTTGTTGAGTATTCTCTCGATGGCGGAGACTTCATTGCGGTTGATTATTCCGGCTCGGCTTTTGTTTCTTTCTACATTCGCGATTTGAAAATCGACACCGTTTATTCGCTTGCGGTGCGGATCACAAAGGCGGAAAACGGAATGCAGGCGCTGTCACCGCAAGTCACTTTCAAGACTTTGAAAGTATATGTAAATGATTTCGTCCTTAATAATGACTTCATATCGGTCAAGCTGGGCGAGACCGCCAAGCTGGTTGAGGGCGTTGACTATTTCTTGTACCCGGAAAACGCAACCGACAAGTCGCTGACAGTCAAGAACACAAACAGCGGCGTTTGCAGCGCTGAATATGTGGACGGCGCCGTGGTGGTTCACGGCAAGGCAAAAGGCACGGCAGACCTGCGGCTGTCTGTAAACAGCACGCTGCCTATTTATGGAGTGCCGGAATTCCGTGTGCGTGTCAGCGTCAAGGTTCCTGTTGAGGGAGTAAGCTTCAACATAAAGCAAACAACGCTGCGTGTTGGGGACACCTGGCAAGCAGACTACACCGTGCTACCGGTCGGCTGTGATGATTATGATGTCGAGTTGCGCTCGCTTATGCCGAGCGTTGCAACTGTCGACGGGTCTGTGGTGACAGCCGTTGCGGCTGGAGTGGCGCAAATCAGTGTTGTAGTGACAGCCGACGAAAAGGAGTACACGGATGTGTGCGAGATTACCGTTGTTGCTGCCGGGTCACTCGATGGTTATCAAAATTATTATGAGCCGGTGGATTTATTGACGGAGAATGTGCTCAACGATATATGGAGAAACGCGCAAATCATCAAAGCGTTGTTTGATCTGCAAACAAAAGACAAGTACAAAATTGGAGCGCTAACAAAGCCGCCACAAAGCACGGTTGGTGGAGTAGCACAGCCATACGGCGGGACACAGCTGGCTGATGTAAAGGCTGTTCTTGACGGCGTCGAAACGGATATGCAGGCGCTCAACTCGTCCAAAATTGAAAGCGTGTATTATATTACGAGCAGCTACCGAATTGACCCTTGGGGGATTGACAAGGCCGGAGTATGGCGCTGGCTGCAAATCTTGGAAGATCTATTCCAAATGCTGACCACGGATGTCGGCTACTGGGG
>ERZ779851.1583-NODE-1583-length-19635-cov-10.120123_pt1 | contig 19635 bp, 19 predicted proteins | sample MGYA00511094_ERZ779851 | MGnify/ENA primary metagenome ERZ779851 (study PRJEB29588, sample SAMEA2155512) | human gut metagenome | biome: human gut; feature: human-associated habitat; material: faeces | place: Denmark | collected 2008/2010 ...
AAACAGTGCTTTTAATTATTTGCACTGTCTACTGGGAGGTCATCATATCAATGAAACGCCTTTTTTCCCTTTTCGTTCTCTAATACTCATAATGCTTTTATCCTCCTTAAACGTTGATTTTTACAAGCCCAAAACGTATAATAGGAGTGCACGAGGGCACTTTTAAACATTGGGCTTTAGTGCAATATGCTAACAGCTTCTTTCTGTCTTTGGTCGGTCGGAAAGAAGCATTTTTTTATTTAATGCTTTCTAGACTTCTTTCAAAGTTAAAAGCTAACATACTTTTTCTATCTTCAATAATGCATTTTAATTTTTCAAAGTCCACGTATTGGGCTTTTTTTTCTATTTCTGTAGAATATTCTATAGGTTCGTTAATATTCCAATAATCAATATTCATTTCTTCAAGGTCATTTAACTTTATCAAAGCTATTTTTTGAGGGAATTCATTAAAAAATTCAGCTGTTATTTTCCATGAAATCCATTCTTTTTCATTTATTTGTTGATTCTCAATAAAATAAGTGTCAAGTGTTTCTTCTTTGTAATATTCATTATTCAAGTATGGATCTATAAGGTAATACCCACATTCTTTTAAAATTTCTTTATCTAAATTGGTTATTCCAAAATCATTTAAATATTGTAATATTTTGAATTTTAAATTTTTCCCAAATTCTTCAAGACAAGAATCAAAAAAACCGTCTTTTCCGGTTAAACACTCTACCGTTACGCCAAAATAATTGGCTATTTTTTTTAAGTTTTCTTTTGTTACTCCGGTTGTTCCGTTAATCCATCTACTTACCGTAACGGCTGATACTCCTAAAGCGTCAGCTAGTTTTATATTAGAAATCTTACGTTCTTCTAATAATATTGCAATTACCTTACCGGTTGTTAAAGTAAAATCTAAAGCGTCATTAAGATTATCAATACCGTTTTCAGTCTTTGCGATTAACTGAAACCATTTCTTTAATTTTATATCAGTCATTTTTTTATGATCAGAATCAGAAATAAGCAACGCCGTTTTATAAGTCATAACATTAGAATGAACATTAGAGTATTCATGACTTAATTTTACTAATTTTGGTATTGGCTCATTAGTTTTAATATTCTCCATGGTTCTATCTCCTTTCTTTCATCTCCACCACCATTATACACAATACTACTGTTTTTGTAAATAAAGTTACGTGTTAATAAACTTCATAAATTAACATTGTAGTAATTGCTTGTTGTGCTTTATCACTTGATATAAGTAAATATACGGTGTATAGTTAACATTATAAGGAGGTGAAAACAGATGAAAACAAGACCTAATCAAGAAATTAGAGACACATTGAAGCTTTATGGGTTCACTCAATGGGATTTATGTAAAGCGCTAGGAATTGGGGAAACTACCCTATACAGAAGATTAAGAGATGAACTACCAGAAGACCAAAAGCAAGAATACATGAATGTTATAAAGAAACTTGCTTCAATTAATTAGCATATTGCAATGATTCCCAATGTCTAAAAGTGGGCTTGTGCTTTTTACATTGAAAGAATGAATATTCTTAGAAATAGAAACAAGCAAATAAAAATACAATGAATGAAAGAGGTGTAAATATGATTTATTTAAGAAAGAATCTAGAAGATGGAAAGCTTGAATTGAATATCTATGATGATGAACTAATAACATATTGTTGTGAATGTGGTAAGGAAATTAAATTAGATCATGAGGATATTAAACATTTAGAATCTTTTGATAGTACTAGTTATTTATGTGCTGAATGTGCTAAGAAGCATAAAGAACCAGAAGAACAGAAAACCACGTTCAAAGACCTGTTAGAAGATGGGGCACTATCTGGAATGGACGCCAAAAGAAAAATTGTGTACTTAATCGTTGGAACTAATAATTTAATTCATGAACATTCAAACGAAAAAGAAGCTACTAAGGTTTTCAAAGAATTAAATGATGTACTATGTGATATTTATGAAGAATTAAAGGGGGCTTAATATATGGATAATTTAAGAATGCTTACAGTGGACGAGGTCGCAGAACTATTACATACAAGTTTAACTACACTATCGTATCTAAGAGAAACAGGGGCATTGAAAGCAATCAAGACAGGTAAAGCCCATATGTATTCACAAGAAGCAGTAAGAAAATTTCAATTGACTTATGAGGGCTATGACATGGACAACCTTGTAAATATCAACGCTTCTGTTGAAGCCGTCAAAAGTAAGCAGTTAGGCAAATTAGGGGCGTAAGCTCCTTTTTTGTTAGTGGTGATCATATGCAAGAAAACAGAAAACAAAAAAATAAATATGTAATTATCTATGATGATTTCAGAGAACAGGGGCTAACCCTAGTAAAGGCTTATATAGTGGGGCGTGTGTCACGTTTCAATAATGTGGGTTCACCATATTATGAAAGCAATAAAACACTATCTAAGGTAATGGGTATAAGTGAATCAACGGTAAAACGCGCTATAGACGAACTTGTAAAAGAAGGCATTTTATACAGAAAATCACTACCAAGAAAGCGCCTATTATCTACTAAACCGTTTAATAATGAGGTTCATGGTGAACTACTAGTAGAGGGTCACACTGAACCACTAGTAGAGGGTCATGGTGAACCTCATGAAAATAATAATGTTGTCGGTCAAACTCCTAAGGGGTTCATGGTGAACCGCAAAGGGGTTCATGGTGAACCTCATGAGAGGGTCATGGTGAACCACTATAAAATAGAAGATAAAATAGAAGATAAAGAAGAGAAAAACCAAAACACAAAGAGTAAAGATAATACTTATAGTAAAACAACTGTAAAAGATGATATTGATGAATTAAAAGAATTGTTAAGCAATAAATACCCACATGATGAAGATTTTTGTTAAGGAGGTAATATGATTGATAGAGAGACATTGAAAGAAAGCCAAGTGTGTTTAATTGGCTATCTATTAGAAAATATTAAAGACATAGACACTTTATCTATTACCAAAGAGTATTTAAAAGACTTTACTGTACAAGGGGAGAAGTACAATTTTAAATACATTTTTGAAAGAATAGAACAAATTCATAAAGAGAATAGAGACAATGAACTTTTATTGGAGTTGGTAAATGATGAACTAATAGGAAAAGACAAACTTGTACAATTGGTAAATGGTAATACTTTTGAAAAATTGGCGTCTATTAAAGAAATGGAGAGAATTATAATACAAGCACACAAAGAGGATCTATTGAAAGAAGCTTATAATAAACTCAAAAATGGGGTGTGTGATATTAACAAGTACGTTGAAACAGTCAAACAGATAAATGAACTAGGAACAGTAAAACAGGAGAATATAACAGAAGAAGACCTAAAGAAATGTTTAAATAGTGACAATAAGACTATTAAGGGCTTAGGATTACCAAGACTAGAAGCCTGTCTAAAGATGAAAGAACATGATTTCATGGTTATTAGTGCTTCTGGAACAGGTGGGGGGAAAACGGCTTTAGCCTTGAACATGCTTAGTGAACTGTCTAAACATTATCAATGTGTTTACTTCAATATGGAAATGGCAGAAGAAGACATAAAAGAGCGCCTTATCTCTATTCAAAGTAGTGTACCAATGGAAACGCTAGAGAGATATAAGCATATAACAGATAAGAAACTCAAAAATAGAATTGATGAAGCCATAAAGGAAATAGGAGAACACAAAAGAATAGACATACACACAGGGGCTAAAAGTCTAGAAGCCATAAAAGCGACAATAAACAGAATGGATCCAGAGGAACATATCATAGTATTCATAGACCATATAGGCATGATAAGAGGTTTTAGCCGTTCTTCACTCTATGAGAAAACAACAGAGATTGCGAAAACTCTTAGAGCCATGGCATTAAACCACAACATAACCATGATTGCATTATCCCAAGTATCAAGACAACAGAACCAACAGGGAAACACAAGAAATAGAGAGAATGAAGCCCCAACGCTTAGCCGTCTGAAAGAATCTGGGGAAATAGAAAACAGTGCTAGACAGGTTATTTTTATCTATTTTAAGACAGAGGATAATTATTTTATCCATATAGCCAAGAATACACGTGGTCAAGTTGGTATTGATATACCAATAACATTCACTAAGAACACCATGACAATTAGAGAGAGGTGAGAGAATGACAACAAACGAGGTAAGGGAATATTTAAAGAGTTATAGAAATTATAAAGACAGAGTAACGTATATTGAAAATAAGGCTATTAGTCGTATTGGAGAACCAACAATAAAGAATGATTACATTGTAATGAAAGAAGAATGTAAGAAGGAAATGGAAAATATACGCAATTCAATAGACAAGGTGACTACACTAAAATATAGAATGGCACTCTATTATAGATATATTGATAGCCTTGAGACTTATGAAGTCGCTGAAATAATGAGCATAAGCCCACGTGTTGCAGAAAAATATTACCATGAAGGCATTGCAGAATTAGCCAACATTTTAGAGTGATGTTATTCTAGCTTTAAAGCAGTATTAAACCTAGGCTATTAGATAAATGGGCTATATCTTAATTCTAAGGCACTTTATAAGAAGCATAGGCAAATACTCAAGAAGAGAATAAAAAGCAACTGCACCATGGATTATTCAATAAATATGAATAGGTGTGGTGTTAGATAATGGAATAGTGTTATAATAAATACGTTTTCTAGTATTCGTTTAACTTTTTATACACCTTGAGAGGGCTTAGACCATTGGTCTAGGTCTTTTCTTTTTGTCTAATCGTATGATCATACAGAAGATAGCAACAGGCGAGGGGGTAAAACGTCCTATCACAATTCTAAGATAGCAAGAAATGACAAGGTTTTTATATATAGGTCTCCTGTCAGCGAGATATATTCGTAGTACAAAGGGAATATCTAGAATAGAAGCATAAAGGGCATATAGCCCCTAATAAGGCTATGGCTCAAAAATGAGCGACAGCCCATTTATACATGAATCATGTGATAGAGATGTTTATGCTATTGGTTCAGAAACAAGAAGACAAGCAAGCACCTTTTAGATTAATACATGAGCCTTGTTTTATCTTAATTTGATAAAGTGTAAGGCATTCTATAAAAGGCGCTTAGAATCGAAAATAGAAGGAAATACAAAGGGGTGACCGAAATGGACACCCCTATTTATATCTATCTTTTTAATGAAAAAGGATACACTAACGCACCAAAACAGTGCATGAGGTCGCAAAATGCGACAACATCATTATTATATAAGTGCCATATAAGGCATAAGAGCGCCCTAATATTAAAGATGATAGAATATAGGTATTTTATGTAAATGCTTCTCATGGGATTAAATGATATGAATATAAGGTATCTCCAAAATGGAGAACCCACAACGAACACCACAAGCATATTATGGGGGTCTAAAACGTTACTCCATAAATATAAATAGATAAGTCAATAAAACATGACATGAAATAGAAAAATCTATCATGAAATGAATAAAACGAGCGCCATACGCTCATATGGTATATATAACGAGCGTGACAGTCTCTAAAAGTATGCTTTCATGCAGTAACTTTATAATCTCATGCATAATAAAAAAGAGGTCGCAAAATGCGACCCCAACGAATGATAATACTTTATGCGATAATTCTTTCTTTGTGAGATTTTTCTTTTATATGAGAGGTTTCTTTTTTGGTAGTTTTTTCTTTTTGGTAGTTTATAATTCTCTTATAGAAGTATTGGCGTACTCCTCTTATAATCTAGCGCCAACTAGACTATAAAATAAATATGATCATGCTTTTTTCTTCTTGTCTTTTGCCTTCTGGGCTTTCATTCCTTGAATGTAACCAAAGGTAAAAGCATTTGAAATTAATGAAAATCTATCATGCGAATTATTTGATATTTTTTCCATGTCTTCTATATCCATATCATAGTAAGAGTTTATCCCCCCCTTGCTTCTTGAATTTTCTTCATAACGTTCATTTTACTCATTTTCTTATATCTCCTTTAGTTTATTTTTGACACTTTTTTGACAGTTAAATTTTTTTGACACTTTTTTGACACTTTCTATATAGCCACGATTATAAAGCCATGGCTATATATGAGAGTGTTTTCATTCTTAGAACTCCTATATTATGCAGTTGTGGGCTTGTGTGGAATTGTATAAATACGTGTAATTTCCTAAACTTTTTCTCATCTTGAAAACTATTCTTTATTGAAATGAAGACGAACTATGATATAATCTAAAAATTGAAAGAGGTGCGATTATGAATATTAGAAATATAGCAATTATTGCTCACGTTGACCATGGTAAAACAACATTGGTTGACCAGCTTATTAAGAAATCAGGAACACTTGAAGCACACGAAGAACTAGCTGAACGTGCTATGGATAGCAACGCTTTAGAAAGAGAACGTGGTATTACTATTCTAGCAAAGAATACAGCTATTCATTATAAAGACTATAAGATCAACATCATGGATACACCAGGCCATGCTGACTTTGGTGGAGAAGTAGAACGTATCATGCACATGGTGGATGGTGTTTTACTTGTTGTTGATGCTTATGAAGGTACAATGCCTCAGACTCGTTTCGTATTAAAGAAGGCATTAGCTGCTCATGTTAAACCTATCGTTGTTATCAACAAGGTTGACCGTCCAGTTGTAAGAATTCAGGAAGTTATGGATGAAGTTCTTGAATTATTTATGGAATTAGGTGCTGATGATAATCAGCTTGATTTCCCAACTGTTTTCGTTTCAGCGTTAAATGGTACAAGCTCATTAGATCCTGATATTAGTACTCAGGTTCCTAATATGGACTGTTTATTCGATATGATTATCAATGAAATTCCTGCACCAGCAGTAGATGTTGAAGGTGGTTTACAGTTACAGCCAGCTTTATTAGACTACAATGATTATGTAGGAAGAATTGGTATTGGTAGAATCCAGAGAGGTTCTATTAAAGTGAATGAAAATGTTGTATGTTTAAGAGCTGATGGTTCTAAGACACAGTTCCGTGTACAGAAGTTATTCAGTTATTTAGGTATGCATAGATTTGAAGTAGAAGAAGCAAGTGCTGGTGATATCGTGGCTGTTGCAGGTTTAGCTGACATTGGTGTTGGTGAAACAATCTGTGAACCAAGCTGTGAAGAACCATTACCATTACTTCATGTAGATGAACCAACAATCCAGATGATTTTTGGTACAAACACATCACCTTTCGCTGGTCAAGATGGTAAGTTTGTGACTGCATCTAAGATTGAAGAACGTTTATTCAAAGAAACAAACAAGGATGTATCTTTAAAAGTAGAACGTATTCAGAATAAAGAAGAATGGATGGTAAGTGGTCGTGGTGAATTACACTTATCTATCTTAATTGAAACAATGAGAAGAGAAGGATATGAATTACAGGTATCTAGACCTCATGTTATCTTAAAGGAAATCGATGGTGTGACATGTGAACCATATGAAGATGTAGAAATCGAAGCACCAGATGATTGTATTGGTTCAGTTATTGAATCATTAGGCTTAAGAAGAGGTATCATGGAAAACATGGATTCTATGGATGGTATGACTAAGGTTCATTACATCGTACCTTCTAGAGGTTTAATTGGTTTCATGACTAACTTCTTAACAATGACTAAGGGTTATGGTATTATTAACCACTCATTCTTAGAATATCGCCCATTAGAAGGTGAAGCAGTAGGTGAAAGACAGTTAGGTGTTCTTATTTCTATTGAAACAGGACAGACTACTGCTTATGCACTTGGTGGTGTAGAAAGCCGTGGTGTAATGTTTGTTGGTCCTGGTGTAGATGTATACGAAGGTATGATTGTTGGGGAACATGCAAAGGACAATGATTTAGTAGTAAACGTTACTAAGGGTAAACAGCAGACAAATACACGTTCATCTACAAAAGATACAACAGTTGTATTAAAGAGACCTAGACACTTCAATCTAGAAGCTTGTCTTGACTATATTAATGAAGATGAATTAGTAGAAGTCACTCCAAATAACATCCGTTTAAGAAAGAAATATCTTTCTGAACTTGATCGTAAGAGAGCTTATAGAGCTAAAAATTCAGCATCAGAATAAGGGGAGTAATGAGAATTACTCTCTCTTTTTTTTAAAGGAGTATGTTATGAAGATAAAAGAACTCACAACGATTGGTTTTAAACCAACCCCTAAGAAAGACTATTATTACTATATTCAGGATCATTTCTATCTTTTACTACAGCTATTACCTCATCATAAAATTGCTTTATTGCTTACAACAGAAGATACAAAAACACAAAGAGATATATTAGAACAGTTTTTTATTAAAAGAGATGCAGTAGAGCGTATATATTCGAATGAAGAAGGTGCAGGACTTGTTCTTTCTTCTTCTATAAAAAAAGAAGAGTTAAAAGAGATTGTCTTAAAACTCAAGGAAGAGATCAATCAGTCCCCACAATGTCATCACTGCCATCAAAGCAAACCATTAAATGTATATTTATTAGATGATGAAATAGATATATTATGTTCTGACTGTTTTGAAAAGCATGAACGTATTACTAAACATACGGCTTCACCATTTGGAATACTTGGGGCCATTATTGGTGCAGTCATTGGTGGAGTTATCTGGGCTTTTGGATATAACCTAGGGTACATGATCTGTCTAGATGCGATATTACTTTCATTTCTTAGCTTTATTGGCTATAAGAAGCTAGGACACTATATTGATCAAAAGGCAAAGATTCTAATACCTCTTATAGATCTACTTGTTTTAATACTTGCACAATATGCTTCATGTGCCTTCTCAGTTCAGGCTGCTTTTAAACGCATTGGTGCTTCTAGTGTTTCCTTTATTCAGGCACTTGTTGTCGTACCAGGGATGATGTTTGATTCAAGTCTTATGGGATTGTTACTTGTTTATTTATTCTATGGTCTTATTTTAATGATTATTACTTTGATTATTTTGTTTATATATGATAAGCGTAAAAACAGTTATTATTTTAAGTATAAATGTATAAATGAGGAAAATAGTTGATGTTTTCAAGAAAAAATAGTTGATTGTAAAAAGAAAAGTGATATATTAAAAGTGGTTTTTATCATATTAGGAAATGGAGGACCCACACATGAAAACAAAAATTGAAGTACAGTTCATGAATAAAGATGTTAATGTGACTGATATCGAAAAATTAGTTAAAGAAGATATCAAGGAAAAGGGAATCAAGCTTAACACTCTTGAAACTTTAGAAGTTTACTATAAACCTGAAGATAGCGCAGTATATTATGTAGCGACTACAAAAGATAAGAAGGTTTACGGTGTAAACAACGATCCATTACATATTTAATGTAAAAGAGGCCTTTATAGGGCCTTTTTTAGTATCTTGTCGTATAATAAAGAAAAAGAGGAGAATACGCTTATGGACTATAAAGACTTATATTTTATAATTTCTATCGCGTTACAGATTCTTATTTTCTTTGAATTAAGAAGACAATCAAAGAACCTAATTATGTTAGTGATGAGTTTCTTGGTTACGGTATTATGTGTCTTATTCTTCTATAATGTTTTCTTGGTAGAAAAGCAGAAACCATTATTCTTTTTTGGTATGTTAGTTGTTGTATTCTTAATGTTCCTATGGAATGTAAATTATCGTTTTACAAAGATTATAAAATGAGAGGGTATCTCTCATTTTTTTTACGTAAAGAATTATGTTATAATGATTTTGTATAAAAAGGAGGCAGAGTATGAAAAAGGTAATAGGGATCCTTGCTGCTGCTTTAATATTAAGCGGCTGTGGATCATCATCCGATAATCATGATGTAAAAAAGAGTTCTTTCATGAAAGAAGGAAAGAATAGTTTATATGCTCTTTATAATACAAAAGGGCAGCGTTATACCAAAGATATGTATAAGGCTTATACGCCTTTTGAAGGCGGTTATTTAGTGACTGATGCAAATGATCAGACTGGTTACATTTCTAATACAGGTAAGACTATTGTAAAACCAGGACGTTATACAAGCTTAAAGACACAGGGTAATATGCTTGTAGGTGAAACTCAGCCACAGACGAGACTTTATTTAAGTGCATCAACTCTAGAGATGACAGAAAATACTTTAACACAGGTATTTGCGAATGATGCAGTTGTCTGGTCTACAAATGATAATGATGTAATTAATATTAACCAGCAGGGTTATGTTTATGCAAAACATGCAGGTACTGCAGTACTTACTGCAACTAAAGATAATGCATCTGTGACTTGTGTAATTAAGGTAAAAGCGTTACATCCATATTTTGATCATGACTCTTTAGATGTTTATACATTAGAACCAGCTACATTAACAGTTAATGACTATGGGGCTCGTACTATTAAATGGAAGTCTAAAGATCCTAAGATTGCGACAGTAGAAAATGGTGTGATTCAAGGATTAAAGCCTGGTACAACAACTATTAGCGCAAAGGTTGGAGATGATACTTTAGAGTGTAAGGTAAAAGTAAAACGTAAGACTTTTAAGATTTCTCATAAGGAAGCCACTTTCTATGTAGGTGATGAAGGTCAGTTAGGTATAGAAAATGCATATCCTGATATTAAGTGGGAAACAAGTAATGCAGCTGTTGCGACTGTTGCGAATGGCCATATTTGGACAATGAGTCCTGGTAAAGCAACATTAAAGGCAACAAGTAATGGACAGACAGTAAAATGTGTCGTTACTGTAAAGAAGAGAGTACCAAGACTTGATCAGACTAAGGTGACTCTTTTAACTGATCAGAAAGTTGTTTTAAATATTTTAGATAAGGCCAATCCAGAAGATGTTGTACAGTGGAGCTCTAATAAGAAAAAGATTGCTTCAGTCAATGAATTTGGTGAAGTAACAGGTCTTAAGAAGGGTAAAGCAGTTATTACTGCAAAGATTGGTAAGAAGAAATATAAAGCAACAGTTACTGTTAAGAAGAGACAGATTAAGATCAATCCTGCTAAGACAACTATTGAAAAGAATCAGCATATCTTCTTGCAGCTATTAAATAAGAAGGATGAAGATCAGGCAGTATGGACTACAAGCAATGATAAAGTTGTTATTGTAGCACAGAGTGGTGAAATTGCAGGGGTTAAACCAGGCAAGGCAACTATTACTGCACAGGTTGGTAAACAGAAGGCTAAAGCAGAAATTACTGTAAAGGCTAAACCTCTTTCTTTAAGTGAAACAAAGATTGAGATGGATGAGGAATCAGATGAAGCTCTTTCTATTAACAACTATGAAAATCAGAAGGTAGAATGGTCAAGTTCTGATAAAAGTATCGCCACTGTAGAAAATGGCATCATCCATGCGAAAAAAGAAGGAACAGTGACTATTACTGCCACAATTGATAAGAAAGACTATACATGTAAGGTGACAGTTCATAAGCTTATTAAGGTTATTGATCAGAAAGAAATGACTGTTATTAAAGGTGGTCAGGGACAGTTAACAATCACAAATGTGGATCCTGAAAAGATTAAATGGGATACAAGCGATTATGGTATTGCGACTGTTGCGAATGGTACTGTTTATGGTATGAAGACAGGTAAGGCGACTATTACAGGTAAAGTCGGTAAGAAGACTTATACATGTAAAGTAACAGTAGTAAGAAATCCAGATACAGAAACAAAAACAAAAGCGGCTGATATATCACTTGGTGGTATTGAAGTATTAAATACAAAGGGTAAAGTGCTTTATAAATCATCAGCAAAGACTGGTTTATTAAAGACAAATCTTCCTGTTGTAGTGAAGGATAAGACTTATAAAGTCATCAACAACGGTAAGACTATTTATGTTGGTAAGAAGAAAGTTTATTATGCATCTAGTTATGAAGATGCTTCTATTGTAGCTTTCAATGATTCTATTAATATTTATTTAAAGAATGGTAAGAAGACTTCTATTAAGGAAGTAGGTAATTATTCTATTCTTGCATCACGTAAAGATCAGGCAATTCTTTATGATGCTTATAATAAGAATACACTTGGTGTTATTGGTACTAAGGTCTATTCAAATGAGTATGCTTTAACAAGGGCCGAAATTACTAAGAGAAACAATGTTGTATTAACTGCAGGAGATGTAGTCAGTCTTTATAAAGATGGACAGATTATTCCTACAAACTCTAACTATAAAGACAATACACATTTCATTTCTAGAAATAAGAAGATTGCATATGGACCTCATACAGTCTATAACGGTAAGAAGACAACTGAATTAAAGGGTGTACAGGTTTATCCTTATGCTTATGAATTAACAGTGTCTCGTTATCCAGGATTTGTGAAGGGTAAAGGCTATGCTTATTATGACTTCAATGGTAAGAAGGTCAGTCCTTATTATCAAGAAGCAAATCAGTATGATGAAAATAAGTGTGCAATTGTACAGCTTAAGAATAATAAGTATGAATTGATTAATGCAGAAGGTGAAAATGTATTAAAAGAATCATATCCTCGTTTAGAATTCATAGGCAATTCATATTATGCAGCCTATAATAAGAACGGCCAATTTAAGGTTTATGACTGTAATGGAAAAGAAGCTCTTTCAGACATCTATACAAAGATTCCTGAAACAGCCGCAATAGTCTTTGATGGACATCCATATCTTGCATTAGAAAAGAATGGACGTTCTTATATCTATGATGTGGATAATGGTATGAAGGAAATTTATTCTATTGAAAAAGAAATAGTTCTTCATGAAGAAGGTTATTTCACAATTGGAGATAAATACTATACTCTTACAGGTCAGAAGATCAAATAAGGGGGAATTCTATGGCAATTTTACTTGCAACTTTATTGGTGTTTGTTGGATTAATGTTGATATTCCAGCTGATCTATTTTGAAATCAGCCGTAAGCGTGCATTAAGAGTGAATAACTTAGTATGGTTTGAACAGTTCAATCGTCCTTTCAATTATACAGGAACAGCAAGCATGGTTGTATTATGTATTATCTGTTTTATGATTGGTGGTACAGAAGCAGCATTTATGTCAGCACAGTGGTTCTTAGAACTCATTATCTTTGTGGCATGCGGTGTTATTGCGGATGCTGTTGTACAATTTATTATTATCAAGTATGGTAAGTTCAGATGTCGTCAGCAGATTAGATCTGCAACAACTTTAATGAAAGAAATTGAAGAATTAAAACGTGGAGATGAAGATGACTATGGTTATGAAGTCTCTACACCACTTTATGATGAAGTTTCTATCACGAAGAGTTATGTACATCCAGAGGATCATCTTGCCTTTATGACGGTGGATAAAGGGCAGTTTGTAAAGGATTATAAAGACTATCCAGCTGCTACATTTGATATTGAACCTTATAGTGAAACAAGTGAAGTAGAAGCCACTTTAGAAGGATTACCTGTAAAAGCAACAAAACTTACAGAATCTAACTTACTTCCATTTAAGGATGAACGTATTGATGTATTAATGGATCAGTTCTCTAACTATGATAAGAATGAAGTATTACGTGTACTTAAACCAAATGGTACTTTCATTGTGAATCAGAATGGTAGTGATAATCTTCATGAATTCTTATCTATGTATATGCCTTTCAAGATGAGAGGTGTCTGGGATATGAACAGTTGTGCTATGACTCTTGCAGATGCAGGATTTGAAGTCGTAGAAACAAAAGAAGACAGAGGATACATTCGTTTCCATAATCTTCGTCAGATACAGACATATTTCCGTAAGGTGGCTCCAGAAGTGGCTGAAAATGTCGCACAATATAAGAGCTTCTATATGCATGCATTAGATGAGATTAAACAGAATACATATTTCCAGTTGACAACATATCGTTTCTTAGTTGTCGCAAAGAAGAATTTCTAATAGGCTTTCTTAATTGAAAGCCTTTTTCAATAGGAGGTTTTTATGAATACAGTTGAAAGTAAAAGTGCAGTAAAAAATAGTGTATTACGTGTCATGATTGCTGCTGTTCTGATTATTATTCAGGTCTTTTTGATTGTGAAACTTGCGATATATTTATCTAAGTATTATGCCGCTTTTGATATCATTATGAGCTTGATTGCTTTCTTATGCGTATTACGTATCTATGGCAGACCTGATAATAGTGCTTTTAAGTTATCCTGGATTGTCCTGATTCTTATCTTTCCAGTCTTTGGTTTAGCTATTTATCTTATGTTTGGTAGACCTTCTTTATTAAAGACAGTACAGAAGAAGTTCAATAAGGTAAATGCCTATCTTAATACATATCAAATAGAGACAAATGGATTTGAAGAACTACAATGTGATGATCCTCTTCATGCCACTGAAGCTTATTATTTAAGATCTTTAGGTTTCCCAGTCTTTAATCATACAAAGATGAAATTCTATAGTTCTACGAATGAAGCATTAGATACACAATTAAAAGATTTAAATAATGCAAAGGAATTTATATTCATGGAATATCATGCTATTGAAGATTCAAAGGCATGGAGACAGATTGAAGATGTTCTTGTTGAAAAAGTAAAACAGGGGGTAGATGTCAGAGTCTTTTATGATGATATGGGCAGTGTTGGCTTTATTAATAATAAGTTTAGAACACGTCTTCATGAAGAAGGTATACAATGTCGTGTATTTAATCCTATCTTCCCTGTTTTAAATACTTTTATGAATAATCGTGATCATCGTAAAATAACTGTCATAGATGGTCTAGTAGGCTATACAGGGGGCTATAATCTTGCCGATGAATATTTCAATTATACACATCCTTATGGACTATGGAAGGACTCTGGAGTAAGATTAGAGGGTGATGCAGTAGACTCTCTCACAAAAATTTTCTTTGAGATGTGGCAGACATCCAGTAAAGAAGACAATGAAGACCTCACACCTTATTTAAAAAGGTATCAAGTAGAAGGGGAAGGTTATATCGTTCCTTACTCTGATACACCTTTAGATGATGAAGAAACAGGTGAGAATGTCTATTTAAATATGATCAAACATGCTGTTCATCATATTTATATCACAACACCTTACTTGATATTGAGTGATGAAATGCAAAGAGAACTCATTCTTGCATCAAAAAGAGGTGTCGATGTCAGAATCATTACTCCCGGTATTCCTGATAAAGCTGTTGTCTTTGCAATGACAAGAAGTTATTATTCACATCTTGTGCAGGCAGGTATTCATATCTATGAATATACACCAGGTTTTATTCATTCAAAACAATGTTTAGTCGATGATCAGGTTGGTGCTGTTGGTACAATTAATTTTGACTTTAGAAGTCTTTATCTACACTTTGAAAATGGCTGCTGGTTTACACATAATCATGCAGTCAAAGAATTAAGAGAAGACTTTGATGAACTATTTGAAATCAGTCAGGATGTATCAGAGAAGTATATAAATACAAGTGTTGTATTAAGAGGGTGGAGATGTATCTTACGATTCTTTAGTCCTCTTATGTAAGGAGGTATTATGTTTCATTTTAAACCAGACAGAAAATATACGCAGATTGCAGTTTATGTAGTCGCAACTGTAATTGCGATTTATCTTGTCATTGCAGTAGGCAGTAACATGACAGATATCCTAAAATGGGCTAAAAAAGGATGGGGCTTTTTAACTCAGGTTTTCACACCTTTGCTCATTGGTTTTGTGATTGCTTATTTATTAAAGCCTTTAGTAGAAAAGGTGGAATCATCTCTTAGAAGTATTTCTTATTTCCAGAAAAAGAAGAAACTCAGCCATCAGTTATCGGTCGCTATTACTTCTTTAATTGTGTTATTTGTATTTGCGTTATTATCTGCATTCGTGATTAGAAGTATAGGTAAAGAATTAGCTGTAACACAATTCAAGGACATGAGTGATTTCTTACGTATTATTGCGAAGAATGTGAATGCATTCTATGAAGATCTGATTGTGCAGTTAAAGTCCATGAGTATCTCTACCGTACAATTACAGCAGTTCTTAAAAACATTTGCGAATGGTCTTACAACGAATATTCTAGGTGCTATTAGTAGGGTTTCTGACTTCTTCACAAACCTTCTATTCTCTATCATCTTTGCGATTTACTTTATGCTTGATGGAGAAAAATTATGGAACTATTGGAGTAAGAGTATTAAAGCCTTCACTAGTAGACAAGTAGATGCTGTCATTCACCAATTATTAGTAGATATCGAAGGTGTATTCTCTGGTTATGTACGTGGTCAGGTCATTGATGCATTTCTTATGTTTTTAATGGTAAGTATTGCGTTTGGTTTCTTACATATCAAGTTCTGGATTGTGATTGCGTTATTAGTTGGTATAGGGAACCTCGTTCCTTATGTCGGTCCATTTCTAGGATATGGCTCTATTGCGATTATAGGACTTGTGACTGGTGATTTACATATGGCTTTAAAAGCATTTATCGCATTATTGATTATTCAGGGGGTAGATGGTAATATCATCAACCCAAGATTACTTAGTGCAAGTATTGACATTCACCCAGTACTCGTCATCGTATCTCTTATTATCGGTAGTATGATAGGTGGATTCTTAGGAATGCTCGTTTCTGTACCAGTAGGTGCATTATGTAAAATCTGGTTTGAAAGATTAGTAGATTATCGTACGCAATCTAAAAATGAATTAGTAGAGGAGAAAGAAAATGGAATTTAGATTTGATCCATGGATGTTAGATGTAGATGTCAATGCAACACAGCATGACTATAGTAAAAATGATTATTCGAAAGAAAAACAATTAAATGAAGAACTAAAGAAAGCTATGTCCTTCCAACAGTCTCGTATCTTTGAAACATTAGGTGTTGATCCTGATAAGATTCTTGTAGAAAAGATTCCTTTAGAAGGTTCACAGAATGTTTATAAATTCTCTTTTATTGTAAAGGGCAAACTTCTGACAATTACAAATATGCAGGCTGCAGTTTATAGTGATGAAAAGGTCTTTGGTCCTGAAATATTAGACCATGTAGAAGTTGTAGATATCCCAGAAGGTGGCGTAATGGTCTATGAAATGGGAAATTTAGCATTGGCTTTTAAACATCCAGGACATACAAATGAATGGAATTGTGGCTCTGTTTTAGGTGTCGGCTTTATACAAATTTAAAATTTATTATCAAAAAAAGATAGTATATATCAACGTTTTTGTAAGCGCTAGTAAAAAATGAGATAAAGGTATAGAAATTATTAGGATTTGTGATATAATAATCCTATATTCATAAGGAGGAATTTTTTAAATGGAAAAATTATCATTCGTAGTATCTGACCCAGTAGGTTTACATGCAAGACCTGCTACAATCTTAGTAAATCAGGCTAGCAAATTCTCTAGCAATATCAACTTAATCTATAACGGTAAGAGCGTTAACCTTAAATCAATCATGGGTGTTATGTCTTTAGGTGTTCCAACTAAGGCTACAGTAGAAATCGAAGCTGAAGGTGAAGATGAAAAGGACGTAATCGATTCTATCGCTAAGGTTATCAAAGAACAGAAAGTTGCTGAATAATATACTTTTGTTTTTGACAGTGGATTTTATCCACTGTTTTTTTTACACACTTTTTCCCATATTTACTCCATAATAACGCAAATATTATTTTTTATTATAATTATAAGGAGGCGTCATTATGTCTAAAGGGAAAGAGTGTTTACACTATTTATTACTATTTCTAATTGTACTGATTACAATGAATATGATTATGATGTGCTTATTTATTAAGCAGGGATCATTACAGGTAATTAATAAGTATAAGAAACAATTGAAATATGAAGTAACACTGACATCTAATTATGGAGGTGTTAGTCTTACTGATGCAAAAGAGTTAACACACCTTAAAGGTGTAAAAGCCTATAACTATGAACAATTAGTCAATGCATCCTCATCACTTCAATCTGTAGATGCACGTCTCTCTTTTCCTCGTATTCATTTAAAAAACTATCAGGAAGATTCATTTCTTCTTGCAGGTTATTCTTCTATGACGCTGATTCAGGACTTTAATTCAAAAGAATATCAATTAAAAGAAGGAAGACTACTCACAAATAAAGATGAGAATACATCCAATGCAGTTATATCCTACGCATTAGCTAAAAATAATAATCTTAGTATAGGAGACAGTATTCAGTTTAATACTGAAAAAGGAGATGTCTCATTATCTATTGTAGGTATCTATAAGAATAAGGTGGGTCTATTAAGTCGTCTAAAGCCCTATAATACAATCTTTATCTCTTTATCAAAAGCACAGTCATTAAGTCATACAGAACAGATGCTATCCTCTGTCACTTACTACTTAACTAAAGAAGATACATCAGAAGGTTTTATTAAGAGAGCACAAAAAATACCATTAGACTGGAATCAATTACAGCTTACTTCCAATGATGCACAATATAATGCATGTGTTTCTATCTTTGAAAATATATATGATAAAGTAAAGATGTTTCCATTTATACTATTAATCACAGGCTCATTTCTATTAATACTTGTATATATAAGATTATCAAAGAAACAGAATCTTTTAAAAACGTTCATCGTATTTATTGTTGCGTTATCTATTACTTTCTTTACAAGTCCTTACCTTTCAAAATATACCATCAATACATCTCTTTCTCACCGTGATATGACAATATCTCAAAAAGAAATAAGAAAGATTAGGACAGTTTATACATCAAAAATCCTGATAGAAACAATTGGCATTGCATCTATCATGTATCTAGAAACAGTGATTATAACATATAAGAAAAAGATCTCAGCCTAGGCTGAGATTATTTCTTTTGATTTTGAGAATAATCCATAAATACCACCAGTGTGCATAAATAGAATATTCTTTGCGTGATCAAATGTACCTTTTTCTAATTCATGGATCAGTCCATAATAGGCTTTACCTGTATAAACAGGATCAAGAATAATACCACTATGTCGAGATAAATCAGAGATAGCTTCTAATTCTTCTTTACGGCTTAAAGAGTAGCCTCTTCCTACATATCCATCGATTATATGAATATGACTTCTATCCACATCTTCAACATCAAGATGAGGCAATGTATCATCAATAATGCGATTGATTTCTTTAATAAAGAAATCAGCATCATCACATACATTAATACCTACAATATCTTTATGGGCTTGTCTTAAAACATTGCCTAGATATAAACCAGTATAAGTTCCACCAGAACCGACTGCATCAATAATAGTATCAAACACAATGCCTGTCTTTTTTTCATATTCGAGTATTTCATCAAAAGCATCAATATATCCTAAAGTACCGATTCCATTACTAGCACCCATAGGAATAATATAAGGTTTACCGCCTTGATCTAATACCTCTTGATAGACTTCCTGCATCATTTCATCTTTATGCGCCTGGAAATCATCATGTTCCTTTACTCTAATATCAGCACCAAGCATATGATCTAAAAGGAAGTTGGCTGTTTCAATATTTTCACCCGGTTCTTTTCTAAGTATAAGAATACACTTTAATCCTAGTTTAGCGGCCACTGCAGCAGTAGATCGACAATGGTTGGACTGGAATCCACCATTTGTGATCAGCGTATCACATCCTAAAGATAATGCTTCTGCCACACTGTATTCTAATTTTCTAATCTTATTGCCAGATGCGACACTATCTGTTAAGTCATCTCTTTTCACAAAAATATTTGGTTTATATTTGTTTGAGAGATAGTCTATTTTTTCTATAGGAGTAGGCAGCTGGGCCAAATGTAGTTTGTTCATATTAACCTTCCATTCCTTTCCGCCTGCGGCTCCAAGGCACACATAGTAA
>ERZ779851.1593-NODE-1593-length-19536-cov-12.758637_pt1 | contig 19536 bp, 14 predicted proteins | sample MGYA00511094_ERZ779851 | MGnify/ENA primary metagenome ERZ779851 (study PRJEB29588, sample SAMEA2155512) | human gut metagenome | biome: human gut; feature: human-associated habitat; material: faeces | place: Denmark | collected 2008/2010 ...
AGCTGATGCCCTGGCACCCGGCAGTCCGGCACCGGGAACATATACGGAAATGAACGAACGGCAGAGTCCCGCCAACGGGACTCTGCCGTAATTTTGTTCGGTCCGGGTGATTATTGTGCACTTACATTTCTCGTGTGCTACAGGTACGCTTTCAGCCTCTAACAGTTTTCGGTATATGTCCTGCGGCAACACAAAGCCACAGGGCATATCGCGCCATAATCCTTTATAGATAGAAAAAAAGCACCGCAAGCGGTGCTCCAAAAACGATTCAACGTTTTTATCCTTGTGCAGGTATTATATGCGAATCTCGCAAAAATGTCAATACCAACCTTGAACCATTTTTAAAATAATTTGGAACGTATTGGAAAGGGGAATATTCGCCTTATAATACTCGTCAAAATGTCTAAGAGCTCGCTCAAGAAAAGCTTCAAGTTCCTCGCGCCAGTGCACTTTCATTGTAGGAGCTGGTAGAATCTTCGAGTGCATAGAAAACAATGTGACTAGTTCTTTTAGTCGGTCATTCTGTATTTCGTTAGGCCCTTTATGATCGCTTTCATACTCAGAACTTGGAACAATTCTGCAAAAACGCTTTGCGACTCTGTCATTTATGTCAATGATGTCCTCACGATTACGCAAAGCCAAATCATTAAGAACACAGTTACTGTGCCCAGCGGCATTTCGGAGTGACTTGACCTTCTTCATCATGTAATAATCATCTTTAAGGCTATCATCATCAAAATAATCCGCACAGAACTTCAAAAACGACAAAAAGCGGCCAAACGTAATCACTTCAAGGAAAACCCAAACGGGATACTCCTGACCAGCTGGAATGTGGGATAACATATCCCGGCAATAGATGCTACTCCTATTATTTTCGATTTCGCTAAGAAGCTTATTCCGCTCTTTGTCGTTCGCAGGGCCGCCAGTCTCCAGACTTACCAAATAGCTACGGAGTATCCTGTAACCATCGTCATTTTTGTTCTTCAGGGCATTAAGAAGCTTTACTTTTTCAAAATGCTCTATGTCGAGAGCCATTCCCAGAATCAGTCTTCGGAAAAGCATATCAATTATGGCAAGGTCTACTAAATATGCAAAGTCCAGATTTACATATTTTCCATTTTCGTCTTTGGGGAAATTTTTGCGATACGCGGTAAGCTTATAATAGTTGTTGTTTTTCTTAAGGTAGTTAATGGCAGCCTGCTCGTCCATACTGTGAGAAAATGCTACGCCCTTGCCTTTAAGTATTTCAACCAGTTCGTCGGGGCTCTTTAGTTCCTTTTTTGCGCCCATTTCCATAAAATCTCCCTTGCAGTGTTTATAGTTCATTATAACACGAAAGAAAGATTTTGTCGATATAGCAATAGTAGCACTTTAAAGGGCGGAGGATTGCTTTTATGCCGCGGTTCCGGTTTGCTCTGCTGGATGATCTCCTTTGCCGTGCCAATGTCGCCGGATTTGATGGCTTCGACGGCGGCGGGAATCTTGGCTTCTGGGATGTTCCGAATCGACCGGATTACCATCTTTGGAGCTTTTAACGCTCCAGACAACACCGCCCCCCGAAAACCAGGGGCAAAGTCTCTGAACTCATCGAATACAAACGCAACAACTTCTTCTTCATTCTCTGTTATACCTTGGCCAGACTGTAATGTCCGGCTAATAATCAGATTGTTGTCTAGTATTTGGAAAAGCTTTACTTGCTCCGATTTATTTATGCCCAGCCTTTCCATAGATATCCAGTCGTATCTAGACTCAGATACCATAGTCTTAGCAACATTCATTACAAACTGAGAAAAATTGAATTCGTCATATTTTGAATTGATTTGTTTGAGATAGCAATTGAATAATTCCGCGTTGCGTAATTCTACAGAAGTGTCGCTACGATTACGATTTACTTCGAAGAAAATTCTCATTAATAATAGAGAATTAAAAAGTCGATCTCTAGCCAGTTTTGATATATAGCCTGAAAAATTGAAATAGTCACAGTATGTACGATATGTCCTTATCTTTGCCCTATCACTATAAATTGATGACATTATATCAAAACAATATGGTTGAGTAGTACAAGATTCAAAATACTTTTTATATCTCGATTGAAAATATTCGCTTCTGCATGATAAAACAAAGCGAATTCTATGAAACCGAGCAAATCTGTCTAACATAGCACCAATCGATTTAATATAATCGGTATTGTCGTTTTCATTTAGAGCATCAATAACAATGTAAAAATGCTTTTTTTGAATAAAGAGACCGAATGAAATAATCCGAAGATACAATCGTGAAAACTTCTTCAAAAAAGAGAAGATGGGAATTGAATCTAGAACAAATTCTGTACAGTCCTTATTAATGTCTCTTGCATTAATTAGCATAACAGGCACATGATTTTTTACTGCGACTTCTGAAAACTTGCACAGTAAGGTCGATTTACCGTTTCCCGCACTTCCAATCAGTAAAACGCTCTTTTCTCTCATCATATCACAGCGTTTAAGCATTTGATCGATATTATCGATATATATAAAGGAAAGATTGCTCACGATATAAAAGTACTCACCTAACCTCTGACGATACTCTTCGCGCTCTTCTCGAATTGAGTAAAAAAGTGTCTTTAACTCATTAAGGCATCGGTAAATATGGTTCAATGATGAGAAACGAGATATCCTATACGGAAAGTTCCTACCCAAAGCCTTTTTCAGTTTGACCCCATCGTAACCAGAAAACAGGTTATTATACTCACGAACAATTCGTGCTTTCCATTTTCTTGAAAATAGGAAATACCTAAAGTTCTCTAAATTATTATTCAATTCAATATAGAGGTCGGGTTCATATTTACCTACGCTTATGAACCGTTTAATTTGATCTTTAGTACATTTGTTGATTCTCCTTCGAAATGAAAGCGCAGCTACAATAAAGCAAAGCATGAGAACTATCAGAATTATTAAGTCGCGGCAAGTTTGAATGGTTCCGAAGATATCTAGTATTCTTTGCGCAATCTCTTTCAATAAAATAAAAGTTTCCTTTAATGCAGAATTATCATTACCCATATTCTTTCCTCAGTTCAACTAAAAAGTGCAATTTCAACAGTATTTCTGATTACGGCATGGCGATTCCTGTTTGTATTATACCATACACATCTTTTTTATCAATTAGCAATTCAATTATTAATAGTCAAAAAAGTTCTTTCGAGTATTCTTAGTACCAAAGGGAAACACTTTATGGGAAATACTTATTTGTGGCTCCAATGGCACTCTCCCGCCACAACATTGGCACGGTTTTGCGCTTTCGGTGCAAATCTGAGTGTGATATACTAAGCATGCCCAAAACTGTAAAGTCTCCTTTCGTTACACAAAGCACCATCCTTTCGAGGGTGGTGTTTTGTGTTTCCGGGCTATTGGGCAGTTTGCTGGGGACGGCCTTCAGGGCCGCCCATTTCCACAACATTATCACAGGAGGTATCACGAGTGAAAAAACATGACCTGACCAACACACATCTCCACAGGAAGAGTCCCGGCAAGGCACTATACGCGGCCTTCGTGGGTATGACCATGGCCGCCATGCTCTGCCAACCGGTCTTTGCCGCGACTGTATGGGAGAAGGCCAACGAAATCATGAAGGATGTCTATAACCAGATTCTTCTGATCTCCACCATTGCCGCCATCGTCACCGCGTCGGTGGCCCTGCTGCTGATGAACTTCTCCCGCAGCGGCCGCACCGTGGATGAAAGCCGCGCATGGCTCAAGCGTATCATCATCACCTGGGCGATCCTCAACGGTCTGGGCTTTATTATGTCCTATGTGACGCCCTTCTTCGCGGATGGCAGATGGAACGGATAACGCCTTGCTGCCCGGCTGAGAAAGGAGTGGTGCTATGGGCATATTAGATGGCATTGTAGAATGGATCGCGGAACAGGTCATGTACGGCCTAGACCTTATCAACACCTCTGTACTGGGTGCGCTGGGCTGCAATATGAGTACCTTCCTGCGCTATTTCCCCGCCGCGGAGACGATGTACCACATCTTCGTGGCGTTGGCTATCGGCATGATCCTGCTGAACCTGATTTGGCAGCTTTTCAAGAACTATGGCCTTGTGGCCGGTGTGGAGGCGGAAGACCCGGTAAAACTGACGATCCGCTCTGTGCTGTTCATTCTGCTGGCCTATTTCGCGGATGAAATCGTGGAGCTGATACTGAAGATTGGCGGGACACCCTACGCATGGATCTTGTCGTCCGAACTGCCCGCACTGAACTTTGCCGACTTCAACTCGGTCATACTCACCATCATCGGTGTCTGCGCCAATGGCGCCGTAGCTCTTATTGCCCTGATCCTCGTCCTCATACTGGCATGGAACTATATCAAACTGCTGTTTGAGGCGGCGGAGCGCTATGTGCTGCTGGGCGTTCTGGTATTCACGGCGCCGGTGGCTTTTGCTACGGGCGCGGCACAGACCACCTCCAATATCTTCAAAGCGTGGTGCCGTATGTTCGGCGGCCAGATATTCCTGCTGCTGATGAACGCATGGTGCCTGCGCCTGTTCATCACCATGGTGGGAACCTTCCTGGCAAATCCCTTATCTCTATAGGAGACGATCATGAACAGAAAAACGAAATACATCACAGGGTTCGTGTTGTCCGTACTGGTTATATGTGCGCTCACGATCCCTGCTTTTGCTCTGACGGAATCGGATGTGCAGTCTCAGGTATCAGCATCTGGCAAAGAAGGCGTGGCCGAAAACCTGTTCGTCTGGTTTCTGTGCGCGGTAGCTTTCCTGAAGATCTCACAGAAGATCGACAGCTTCATGCAGGGCCTGGGCATCAATGTGGGGCATACAGGCGGCTCCATGCTGGCAGAGGTAATGTTGGCGGCACGGAGCATTGCTGCCGCCCGTGGTGTTGCTGGCCGCGGTCGGGGCGGCAATGCAGGCCGTAGCGGAAGCACCGATGGCAGCGGCGGTGACAGCAACACCTTCCTGCAAGGCGGTCTGGCCGGAGCTGCCAATCGCAGCTTCTATAACGGTGCATACCGAAACGCCACCGGTACAGGCAGCGGCGGCGTTGGCGGCATGGCATTCCGTGCCTCTATGACCAAGGGCGGCGATGTTGCCAATAACGTTATCAGCCGTATTGCCACCGGCGGCGCGGGATCTGGGGATGTCATGTCCGGCAATATGGCGGCGAACGCTCTCATGTCCTATATGGGCTATACGGCTCTGGGTGAAGGCGCGGCGGATATTCCGACCTTCTCCAATGTGGAGATCGGCGGTGGGCATATCACCGGCACGGAGACCTCTGAGGAAGAACCTGCCGGTCGTGCCTTTGCCATGTACAGCACTGAACAGTATATGGAGCCAAAACGGGAATACACTACCGTCACCACTGTGGATGGCGCAAAATGGTATAGGCAGTACGCACAGGACGTAGTGGAGAAAAAACCCTATCAGAACCCGGATGGCGGCATTTCCTACCGCGAGAGCCTGATCCGTCGTCTGCCTGACCCACCGCGCAGAAAGGACAAGGTCTGATATGGCCCAGCAGGAACGCAGCGGCCTGAACGAAGCCGCCGAGATAAGCGCACACGCTGCCGGCGCTGTGCGCGGCGCCATCAAAACCGGAAAAGCGGTAAGCGGTGCGGCAAAAGGCGCCGCTGCCGCAGGCCCTTACGGTGCGGCAGCAGCGGCACTCTGGACACATCGCAAGGCAGTTGCTGCCATCATTGCCGGGTTGCTGGTGCTTTCCGTCCTGTTCATCATGCTGCTGCCTTCCCTGATCTTCGGCGGGTTGACCAAGGCAGGGGTTGAAGGAAGTCCAGACACACCGATCCTCAACGACAACGCCGCCATTGTGGAGAACATCAATCAGATCTCGCAGGCGATCAGCGACTTGCTGGAGGAAGGGCAGGAGGATGTTCGCGCCCGGATTGACGCGGATTTTACCGCTTCCGGTGCCGACCAGAAGGAGATCATCAATCCCTATGAAAGCTCTCCTGCCTATAATGCCAACCGCTTCATCGCCATGTACTGCGCCGCCAAGGATCAGGACTATGCCTCCATCTCCCTCAAGGATATGGAGGCGCTGATCCGCAAGGCAAAGGACGCCCTCTATACCTTCACGAGCATAGAGGAGCCCCGCACGACAACGGTGACAGATACAACCGTTGACCAAAATACCGGCAAGGTTACGGTGACGGAAACGGAAGTCACGGAGATATGGAAGATATATACCATCGTCTATAACGGGGAAGCCTATTTTGAGGATAAGATATTCGCCCTGTCAGATGAACAAAAGGTGCTGGCGGAAAACTACGCGCAGAACCTGAGCGTATTCCTGGGCGATGGCATGATGCAGGGCCTGCTGCCTACTGAGTCCGCCGGCCTTGTATCGCTGGGCGACATTCGTTTCTCGGATGGCGCAACGCAGGTGGTCTACTATAATCAGTTGGACAAGCGGTACGCGAGCAAACCCTACGGCACCGACGACATCGGCACCTACGGCTGCGGCCCCACCTGTATGGCGATGGTGGTATCGTCCCTGACCAATGAGACGGTCGATCCCGTTGAGATGGCACGCTGGGCCTATGAAAACGGCTATTGGTGCAGCAAAAGCGGCTCCTACCACTCGCTGATCCCCGGCGCCGCCAAAGCGTGGGGCCTGCCGGTGCAGGGCTGTGGGAAAACGGAGGGGCAGCGCATTGTGGATGCCCTCTCTCAAGGCAAGCTGGTAGTGGCTATCATGCTGAAAGGCCATTTCACCAGCTCAGGGCACTTCATCGTGCTGCGCGGTGTGGAGAACGGAAAGATACTGGTGGCCGACCCTGCCAACTATACCCGAAGTCAACAGGCATGGGATCTGCCTATCATCCTGAATGAAGCCAGCGGCCGTGTCGGTGCTGGTGGGCCCTTCTGGATCATAGGGTAGGAAGGAGAACTAAATGTGAGTAAACCAAATGAATATGACACCTATATCATCCCGCCCAATTTTATTGAGGGCGGGACTTTTTTCGGCGGGCTGCTGAAGCTCCGCAACACAGCCGAGGCACTGGTTATCGTGCTGGCTATCGGCATACCGGTGTTCTCGGTCTCCGCCCTGACACTGACAGCCAAGATCATCATTCTATGCCTGACCGCGCTGCCGCCGGGCATCATCGCACTGGTGGGCATCAACGGCGAAAGTCTCTCCTCGTTCATCTTCCTTGTCCTGAAATACCTCCATAACCGCCGCGTTATTACACGCAATGAAGAGGAACAGGGCAAGCGAAAGAAACGGAAGAAACATAAGGCCAAGGGCGGTGACGCCGCTCCCAAGTATATCAATCCTGTGGCGGAGTACCTGCCCGTGGAGAAGATTGAAAACGGCATCATCTACACACGGGATCACCGCTACCTGAAGATCGTTGAGGTCGTACCTATCAACTTTCTGCTGCGCAGCGCCAGAGAGCAGCGGAACATCATCTATTCGTTCATATCGTTCCTGAAGATCAGCCCGGTCAAAATGCAGATCAAGGTCATTGCCAAGCGTGCCGACCTGAACCGGCACAGGGAGATCGTACAGCAGGAGATGGCACAGGAGACCGATGAAAACTGCCGCCTGCTGCAGCAGGACTATCTGACGCTCATTGACCGGATCGGCGCGCGGGAGGCCACCACACGCCGTTACTTCATGGTATTTGAATATGAGGCGTGGGCAGGCCGGAAACGCGGCAATGAGGAAGAGGAGGCCATCGCCTCTCTGCAAACGGCGGCCCGTACTGCGGTAAACTACCTGAAGCAATGCGGCAACGAGGTACTGATCCCGGAAAATGATGATGAATTTACGGTCGATACGCTTTATCACCTGCTGTGCCGTAACGGCGCCATGTCGCTGCCGGATCGTGTCCGGCAAATCATTGCCCAGTACAAGGAAAAGGGGCTGGAGTCCGAGATCGACGCCATCCCCTGTACGGAGTTTTTTGCCCCTGACAGCATCGACTTCACCAACGGGCGGCATATCTGCATTGATGGACTCTACTATGCCTATCTGCTGGTGCCATCCACCGGCTACAAGGCGCAGGTGCCGGCCGGCTGGCTGTCCCTTATCGTCAACGCCGGGGATGGCATCGATCTGGATATGTTCATCAGCCGCCAGCCGAAAGCCCGCATGGTGCAGCGGCTGGGCCAGCAGCTCCGTATCAACCGCAGTAAGATCAAGGACGCCAGCGATACCAACACGGACTTTGATGATCTGGACGGTGCCATCCGAAGCGGATACTTTCTGAAAGAAGGGCTGGGAAACAACGAGGACTTCTATTACCTGAACCTCCTCATTACAGTGACAGCGCCCACAGTGGACGAACTGGAATGGAAGGTCAACGAGATGAAGAAGCTGCTCATGTCCCGCGACATGGACGTGTGCAGTTGTGCCTTTCATGAGGAGCAGGCGTTTCTCTCCTCGCTGCCGCTGGTCAGCATGGAGAAACACCTCTATGAGCGCTCCAAGCGCAACGCACTGACCACCGGCGTGGCAAGCTGCTACCCCTTCACGTCCTATGAACTGAGTGATGAAAACGGCATCCTGTTCGGCCTGAACAAGTACAACAACTCTCCGGTCATCATCGACATCTTTGACTCCAAGGTCTATAAAAACGCCAATATTGCCGTATGCGGCACCAGCGGCGCAGGAAAGACCTTCCTGATCCTGCTGATGGCACTCCGCATGCGGCGTAAGGGCATACAGGTTTTCATGCTGGCACCCTTGAAAGGTCATGAGTTCCACCGTGCCTGCATCAACACAGGCGGCGAGTTTATCAGTATCTCCCCCGCCTCCAAAAGCTGCATCAACGTGCTGGAGATACGCAAGATAGACAAGTCCGTAGAAGAAATGCTGGATGGCCCCGGCATCGAACGCTCTGAACTGGCAGCCAAAATTCAAAGGCTTCATATCTTCTTCGCCCTTTTGATCCCCGATATGTCCTATGAGGAAAAGCAGCTTTTGGATGATGCCCTGATCCGCACCTATGCACGGAAAGGCATTAACCACGACAACGCCTCTCTCGGTGATCCGGATAACCCTGACGTTTACCGCGAGATGCCTGTGCTGGGCGACCTCTACGATGTTCTGAAGGAGGAGAGCGACACCAAGCGCCTTTCCAACATCATCAACCGCTTCGTACACGGCTCGGCCAGCACCTTCAACCAGCAGACCAATGTGAATCTGGACAATAAGTTCACGGTGCTGGACATTTCGGAACTCAGCGGTGATCTGCTGCCCATCGGTATGTTTGTGGCGCTGGATTTCGTGTGGGATAAAGCCAAGGCCAACCGCACGGAGGAAAAGGCCATCTTCATCGACGAATGCTGGCAGCTCATTGGCGGCGGCTCCGGCACCTTCGGCGTCGGCAACCGTTTGGCGGCTGAAATGGTGCTGGAGATCTTCAAGACCATCCGTGCCTACTCCGGCAGCGGCATTTGCGCGACGCAGGATCTGAACGACTTTTTCTCTCTGGACAACGGCAAGTACGGCAAGGGTATCATCAACAACTGCCGTACCAAGGTCATACTGAATCTGGAGGATGAAGAAGCCCAGCGCGTTCAGCAGGTATTGCACCTCTCCGAAGCGGAGGTCATGGAGATCACCCACTTTGAGCGCGGCAACGGCCTGATCAGCAGTAATAACAACAATATCACGGTGGAGTTCAAGGCCAGCCCGCTGGAACGCGACCTTATCACCACAGACCGCCGTGAACTGCTTGATCTTCTGCGCCGCATGAAGCATCCGGAAGCCTAATACGGCGTTTATACGGAGATAACACGCATTATAAAATCAATACGCATTTAATACGGAGTTAATACGCATTACGGAGGTGATGCCGCCTATGAGAAACCGAGAACAGATCTATGGACAGGAGGCCGCGGGACTGCTGCGGAACATTACCGTCTATCACTGCATACGCCATGACCAGCTCCTGCGCCTGTATCCGGGCAAGGAGGACGTCATTGAGAACCTGCTGCGCTATCTGGTCAGGCAGCAGCGGATATTCTACAACACTGACCGGGATTGCTATGGAGACGTCCCCAACTGCCGCGAGGATAAGGAGCTGACAGCGGCGTTATGGGTGCTGCTGGACTTCATCGAAAAGGTGGAGTATCACAGCCCGGATGATACGCCGGTGAAGCTGGTATTCTTCGCGGATGGCGAGGTATACGAGGTCGTCTATATAAGTCCGGATAAGGAAGCGATGCTTCAGCATGTACTGACCACGGAAGATGATTCCGGGCGGCGGCTCGTGATCATCGAGGAAGAAGCACAGATGCAGCGCCTGCATATCCCCCATACCGCCGCCTACTGCATGGTGGATCAGTCCGGCTGCGTGCAATACTTCAGGAAGGAGGAACACAGTGGAGAGAGCCATCCTCTCACAGCGGATAGAGAGCATTTTGAATGAGATCACACGTCTGTCCAATACGCTTTACGCTATGGACAACACGAATATCGAACGGCACTCAGACAACTATGAAATGCTGTCCACGGAGGCCGCGCTTCGGGGCGAGGTCATTGCCTGCCGGCTGCGGCACCTGATCTATGAGACGACCAGCATCCGGAAAGCCGAGTATCTGGCGTCAGCCGGCGTCATGCAGGGCATCTCCGTCATGAACGAAGATGGTATTCTGGAGATCACGCTCCCCTGTCTGCTGCCCAAGAAGAGCAAGAAGCACAGCTCCGAGTATCTGACCGACCCCATCTACTACACGCTCAGCAAGTACGCGCAGACGCACACGCTGCCCAAGTTCCGGCACTGTGTTGTCTGCTTTTCTCATATCTACAGCCGTGAGCTGTCACCGAGGCGGGTGCGTGACTACGACAATCTGGAGCTCAAGCAGCTTCTGGATGTGATCTCCACCTTCGTCATGGAGGATGATACGGGCCTTTTGTGCGACGCCTATAACACGACGGAGATCGGAGACTGTGACTGCACTCGCGTATCGGTGATGGATAAGGAACGATTTCAGAGCTGGCTTTCGGACCGCGAAAACCGGCTTCGCTCCATATCCGATTTATAGCGTTTTGGCCGTGTCGAAAACGGCACACATGACTACGGTATGGCAAAGCCTGTATTTCCGGGCATTTTCACATGGCCGGTGCGGGCGAAAAATACCGTGGTCATGGCAGTCTGGGTACTGCACACCAAAAGGAGGTGGTCAGTATGAGTACCCTACCGCAAAAAGCCCCCGGCAGTCTCTCACAAGCCTATCAGCTGCTGGAGCTGGTCGCCATATCCGGTGAGCTGCCGGCCAGCCAACTGAGCAGACTCGCCGGTGGTATCAGCTACAAAGAGAGTGTGGTCAAGTCGCTGAAGCGTCAGCGGCTTTTGCTGTCTTACTACAAGAACGGCCTGCGTGGATACCGGCTCACCGCCGCGGCGAAAAAGCTGCTGTTGGCGCGTGACCCTGAGCGGTTTTCCTTCTACCTGTCCGGTGCCTGCGCCACCAACCACATCAGGAGCGAGCCGGAGCAGCGGCTCCGGCTCCACCGCGTCTCTCAGACACTCATTACCATGCGTAACGCCGGTATCAGCATCTTCCGTGATGAAAAGCCCGGTGTATTCCGCCCCGGCGAGCCGGCGATTGGCGATATCTGCGCCCCGGCCTTCTACACTTCCCGTGAGATCAAGGAGATGGGAACGGCCTTCGTCAAGATCCGTGGTGCCCGGTCTGTGGGCGCTCTGCTGACGCCCCAGCATATCCATGTGGTCTACAACCTTGGCAACACCCTGATGAAGTGGAGTTACAAAGCCGAGATGCGGACAAAGGCGCTTATGCAGACGGTGCTGTGTCGTGAACGTATGCCGCACCAGTATCATCCGAATACCGTGCAAGGTCTTCTGCTGGGTGACAGCATGGAACTGGCCTATGAGCTGCTGACCAACCAGGGCTGCAAGAACTATTTCATTCTGGATGGCAGCTATGAACGGTTCTGCTTCCTGAGCAACGACCATTATGGAGAGGTGCTGCTGCGCCTCCTCTATGATAAAGAACTAGACAATGACCTGCGCGAGCTGCTGCTCCTTGATCTGGAGCCCCAGCAGCCGGGTGAAACGGTGGAGAACGACGCCATGACGTCGGAGGGCGCGCCGGTGCTGTTCGCCTATGATTGTGACCTGCCGCGGATCAGGCGGTTCGATACGGCACTGCGGCTTCAGGACCGCTATGGCATCCTGATCTGCTTCGATTATCAGGCCGAAGTGCTGCGCCGCTACTGCGGCGACAGGGCCGTTGTGCAGGCCATTGACTTTGATGCGTTTGAGAGGAGGTTTTTGCCATAGAGAAAAAGAAACTACGCAGTCTGCTGTTTTCGCTCCCGCTATTTCTGGCGGGACTGTTGTTTGGCGGCGGCTATCTGGCGCAATTCGTCCAGAACTATCAACAGTGGAAGGACGCAGGTGGAACGCCCGGCGACGGAAGCTCCCCGGCCACGCCGGTGCTGTCCTTCTCCGCCTGCTGCGAAGCGCTGTTCAGTAAGAGCGGGATCATCGGCGTGGGACTTTGCCTGTTGCTGCTGGGCCTGCTGATCGTCATGGTGATGCGTATGGGCTATTCCGACGCTGGGGAGTATGATGCGGAGCGTAATCTGACCTACTCCAACAAAGGCACCTACGGAACGGCTGGTTTCATGGAGAAAGCGGAGATGAAGGGCGTCCTTGATCTGGTGTCCGATATCCGCAAACACAGCGGCGTCATACTGGGCAAACTGGACAATCAGGTGGTGTGCATTCCGGAGAACTCCCGGCTCAACGGCAACATCGCCGTGTTCGGCGCCAGCGGCTCCATGAAAACGCGGGCTTACTGCATCAACCGCATCCTGCAAAGCGCATCCGAGGCTCATAACGGCCATAAGGAGTCCCTGATCATCACCGACCCGAAATCGGAGCTTTACGAAAAGACCAGCGAATATCTGCGCAGCAAGGGCTACGTGGTAAAGGTGTTCAACCTGATCCAGCCGGAGAACTCTGATTCATGGAACTGCCTGGCGGAGATTGAGGGTGATGAGCTGATGGCGCAGATCTTCTGCGACATTATCATCAGAAATACCGGCAGCGAAAAGGGCGACCATTTCTGGAACGCTGCCGAGATGAACCTGCTGAAAGCGTTGGTACTATATGTGGCACTGGGCTATCCATCGGAGAGCCGGAATATTGGCGAGGTCTATAAGCTGCTGGTACTGAACGCGGAGAAAGAGCTGGATAACCTCTTTTCCATGCTGCCGGCCAGCCATCCCGCCAGAGCGCCCTATGCGCTGTTCAGCCAATCCTCGGATACAGTGCGAAGCGGCGTTATCATCGGGCTGGGCAGCCGCTTGCAGGTGTTTCAGAACCGGCCCATCTGTCAAATCACCAGCCATGATGAAATTGACATGGAGCTGCCGGGCAAACAGCCCTGCGCTTATTTCTGCATCACATCCGATCAGGACAGCACCTTTGATTTCCTCACGTCCCTGTTCCTGTCCTTCGCGTTTATCAAGCTGATCCGTTACGCAGATAAAAACTGTGCTGACCGCAGGCTGCCAGTCCCCGTTCATGTGCTGGGCGAGGAACTGACAGCCTGCGGCGTTATTCCAGACTTGAGCCGGAAGATCAGCGTGATCCGTTCACGGGGCGTCAGCATGAGCTGCGTATTTCAGAATCTGGCAGGCCTACAAAACCGGTATCCCTATAACCAGTGGCAGGAGATATTGGGCTGCTGCGATTATCAGCTTGCCTTGGGCTGCACCGACGAGCTGACCGCAAAATTTCTCAGTGACCGTACCGGCGAGGTCAGCGTCCATGTCTCCAGTAAGGCCAAGCAGTTGGGCACATGGCGTATCAGCAACTACACGCCGGAGTTCCGTGAAACCAGCGGCGTGGGTAAGCGTAAGCTGCTGACTATGGATGAAGTGCTGCGCCTGGCGGTGAACCGTGCGCTGGTCATTGCCCGCGGCAATAAGGTGCTGCAGGTGGATAAGTACGACTACACCAATCACTATGAGGCAAAGAAGCTGCGGGACTGCAAGGCATCCGCCCATGTCCCGGAATGGCGTAAGAAGCCCGCGCCCACGTCTACTCCAAAGCCAGAGCAGCCGAAGTGCGCACCCCGTCCGAATAAGCCCTCCGCCAAACGCGGCGAGTTTGTCAAGACCGATAAGGATTCCATCATGTCAACAAAAATGTAGTACTAAGGAGGAGCAACTATGCCGAGAAAGAAAACAGAAGAAATCGCCATTGTCCCGGATACTCCGGTACTGCCCGTGGATGATGCCGTGGAAGAGAGTTTACCGGAATGCATGAGCGAACCTGTAACCGAGGACATTACCCCTAAAATTGTGGAGTCCCCTGTGGAAGAGCCGGAGGACACCCCAGAGACACCGCCGAAGCGCACCGTCCGCAGGCGGACGACTACCAGAAAGAAGCAGCCGGCAGCGGAACCGGAGACGCCGCCTGCTGAAGATGCCACTGAGGAACCTGAGCCGGATACTGTTCAGCCGTGGGAGATTCTGACCGTAGATGCCCGTGACGAAGCGGAAACACAGGAGCAGCGGGAGGACATCATCTGGCATGAGATCCATACCGGCTATCGTACCCGGCGCATCCTTACCGGTATGCTGAGTGGTATTGAAAAGATGGATGCCGGGAGAACCATTGCCATCGTGGACTACAAGGGATTTCGCATTGTGATCCCCCTGCGTGAGATGGTGCTGGACTTCCCCAAAGGGCTCTATGGCATAGACTACGATGAAATGATCCTCAACTATCAGAAGATCCTCAATAAAATGCTGGGTGCTGAGGTGGACTTCGTGATCAAGGGGATCGATGGCAACAGCAGATCCGTTGTCGCCAGCCGGAAAGACGCTATGCTGAAAAAGCAGCAGATATATTATTTCGGCACAGACAGCGACGGTCAGTACCGCATCTGTGCCGGGCGCGTGGTGCAGGCCCGTGTGGTTGCCGTGTCAGAGCGGGTCATCCGGGTCGAGGTATTTGGCGTGGAGACGTCTATCCAGTCCCGCGACCTTTCGTGGGACTGGATCGGTGACGCCAATGACCGTTTCGCCGTGGGAGATCATGTGCTGGTGCGTGTACTGGAAGTTGACCGTACTGATCCGGAGCAGATCCGGATCAAGGCCGACGTCAAAAGTGTAACAGGTGACAACCGGAATGATAATCTCCGCAAATGCCGTATCCAAGGCAAGTACGCAGGAAAGGTCACCCATGTCTATAAAGGCATTGTGTATATCCGACTCAGCAACGGTGCCAACGCCATCGCCCACTCCTGCTATGACCGACGCAGGCCCGGGCGAAAGGATGATGTCAGCTTCGTTGTTACCCACCTGGACGAAGAACGTGGCGTCGCCGCAGGGATCATCACCCGAATCATCAAGCAGCATATCTGACCTGTCACTACATCGGCAAAGGATTGCAACAGATTGGCACTGTTTTGCGATTTCGTCGTAAATCCCCATATGCTATACTTGGTACAGTCAAAATTGTAAAGACCGCTGGGTAACAACTCAGCGGTCTTTCACATGTAGGAAGGTGGTGAGCCCCGATGCAGTAATCCGTTCTTTTGGTGCTTTGTGACTGGGTACAGACGATACTTGCCATTACCCAATCGTGTACGCTTCGTGATTTCTGAAATCTGCTGTTGAAAAAAGGGATTCTCCAGTCGTAAGTATGATTAACTCCTCGCAGAAAAGGACTATCCCATATTTACACGAAGGAGAGATACCCATGAGGAATAAGCTGATCTATTGCATCCCGCTGGCACTGAGTATTACATGTTTGATCGGTTGTGCAGCCAAGGCGGCTCAGATGCCGGCAGAACCGGAACCTGTGGCCCTGCTTCCCGAACAGAAGCAGTCTTCCATCGTTACGAATGATGCAAGGAATGAAACGATCCCAACTCCACAGCAGTCCGAACACGAAGATACCCCGGTACGCATCGTGGAAAGCACCCCTGCGGACACTCCGGCAAATGCAGAAACCGAGGTGCCGCAAGCGGCCTCTGTGCCCACCACGCAGCCCAATGTCACAGAGGACATTCCTTCCGAGACAGTCCACGCCAAGACGGGCTATGTGGAGCCGGAGCCTACACCGGAGCCGGAGCCTGCGCCTGAACCCAGTGCACCGGCAGACCGGCAGGCGGCTATCGACGCGGCCAACGCCTACGCGGTGACGCAATACGGTGTGGTCATAGACAGCGGCCTGACGCTGGACAACAGCGCCTACCGCTTCCCCGCCGCGGTACCAACGGACGCCTCGCAAGAGACGTTAGAAACCAAGGCGCGGGACATGGTGGACTTCACCTTCCGCCAGCTCATGATGCAGGCGGGCAGGGACAGTGTGGCGGATGCCGGTTTCCACTGCAACGTCTGCATTGTGGAGGATGGAGGAAGCCTACTGATCTACGTCCTCTATAATTAAAACGCAACAATTCCATACACAAAGCCTCTCTGGCAACAGAGGGGCTTTACTTTTCCAACAAAGGAGGAAGCTATTGAAAACTGTTAAACGATATACGGCTTTAGTACTGGCGCTGGTTATGGCGGCGATGCTGGCGGTGTCCGCCTACGCTGCCACGGTCGTGGTCAAGTATAAAGTCTACGTCTATACCAGTCAGTTGACCTTTAAGCAGTATGACTACAGCAGTTCGACCACGCCCAGCACGAGAAATCTGACCATTCTGGCGGACAGCAGCTTGGGAAGTGGTAGCGCTCTGTATCACGTCAAGTATGTCAACGGTGCGCTGGCCTATTGCATCCAGCCCGGTGTTCGCTCAGATGACAGCAGCAACTATGTGCAGGGTTCCAGCGGCTGTTGGTACAACCTGCCTGCGTCTGTTCAGAGCGGCATTGCGCTGGCGCTTGCCTGCGGCTATCCCAGTGCAGAGTATGGCACGGCATACGGTGACAGCAACAGCAGCGACATCGTGAACGCCGAAAAGTGGGCCGCTACGCAGGCAGTCATTTGGGACTTGATTTGTGAGTACAGAAGCCCCTACGACTACCGCTCTTGGGGAACCAGTCCCTTCTATACCTGCGTCGATACGTCTCGCTATCCCACGTTTGCGCTGTGGTACAGCGAAATTGTGGACGCCATGCAGAGTGCAACGGATATTCCCAGCTTCGCGGCGACAAGCTCCCGCTGGTGCGATACCATTGAGCTGACGAAGGATACCAGCGGCAACTACAGCGCCAGCGTCACCGACACCAACGGTGTGCTGTCCGATTTCAATTTCAGCTCGAACAGTGGCAACGGCATCACGTTCACACAGCGCGGCAATACCCTGACCATTACGGCAACGGCAGAAGCAGCAAAGGGCCTCGCCACCGAGAAAACCTATTCCGCCACCGGCAGTGCATACGGTATTGATCCGGACGAAGCGGTGCTGTGTTGGTATGATTCTACTGGAAAATACCAGTCGCTGGCCAGCTACACCGGCACGGGCCTTGATCCTGTGAGAGCCTATATCAAGATCAAGGCCACTGTGGCAGATGAAGTAGGCAGCTTGACCATCAACAAGGTGGATGCCGACACCGGCAAGGCACTGGCGGGTGTGACCTATCGGCTTTATGACAGTGCTGGCAACAAAATCACCGATGTGACTACTGGCACAGACGGTATGGCGGTCTTTGCCAACCTCCCGCTGGGTAGCTACAGCTATCAGGAGATCAGCGCACCGGAGGGGTATGTGGTGGATGGAACCAAGTACCCGATCACTATTACAGCTTCGGCATTGAATATTACGGCGACTCGAACCAATGCGCTGGGGAAAGCCAGTGTTGAGATCAGCAAGGTGGAAGCGGATTCCGACACACCGCTTCAGGGTGCCGGTTTCCGTCTGTATGACGCTTCTGGAAGCCAAGTCGCAGAGGGCTATACGGACGCCAATGGCAAGCTGACGTTCACCGGTCTGAAGCTGGGCAGCTACACCTGCAAGGAGTTTCAGGCACCAGCCGGATATGAGCTGGATGATACAGCTTTTTCTGTTGCAATGAATCAGAACGGGCAAACTCTGAAAGTTACTCGTGAGAACAAGCTGATTACCGGCAGCATCGAGATCCTGAAGGTTGACGCCGACACCAAGCAGCCGCTGGCCGGTGTGGTGTATCGGCTCTTTGACGCTGATGGCAACGAGATCGCGGATGGTACGACCGATACCAACGGTAAGGTGACCTTTGATAATCTCAAGCCCGGCAGCTATAGCTATCAGGAGATCAGCACCGTGGCTGGCTACCAGTTGGACGATACTAAGTATGATTTCAGCCTGACCAGCGAGAACCTCAACGTCAAAGTTACCCGTGAGAATAAGCCTGTCAAGGGCTGCCTCACCGTCCGCAAGGTGGACGTGACGGGTTCGCCCCTTGCCGGGGCGGAGCTGCTGCTGGAAACTTCCACAGACGGACAGACCTGGGCAGAGGTGAGCAAAATCACTACCGATAAGACCGGCGTCGCCAAGTGGGACAATCTCAAGATCGGCGTACAGTATCGTATTACCGAGGTTAAAGCACCTGCTGGCTATACCCTGATGACCGAGCCGCTGTTCACGGGAACGCTGGACAACGCCAATCCTGACGTTACCATCACCGCCTGCAACAGTGCGGGCTTCGTTCTGCCCTTCACGGGAAGCGCGGGATTCACAACCTATTTCCTGTTTGCAGCACTCATGCTTTGCATGGGTGTTTATTTTTGCAAAAAATCTGAATTTATGAAGGAGAAAAACTGAACATGAAAAAGATCCATCGCGTATTGGCGCTGCTGATGGCCGCCATTATGGCCTTGAGCCTCGTTACTACGGCATTTGCCGAGCCGACCATTGATCCGGCGAAGAAAGCATCCCTGAACATTTATAAATATGACATTACCAAGGCCAGCGAGGACGGCGTGTGGGACGCAGAATCCTATGTTTCCACCGGCCTGCATGACGACGCTGTTATCGACAAACTGAGCAAATACGCCATCCAAGGTGTGGAGTTCACCTACCTTCGCGTCGCTGACATTGCCATGAACAACGAGGTCGTGGATGGTCAGCGGCATGTGGGGGTGCTGTATGGCTTCGACAGCAGTGACCGCTCCAGCGCTGTGCTGTCCGCTATCGGCCTGACCGCCGCAGATGCCCACAAGACTGAGGGTGGTGTCAACTACTACACGTCTGATACTCTGAACAACAAACTGGCCACCGCACTGGCTGCCAATGCCACCACTGTCAAGAACGCTCTGGAAACTGCCGTGAAGAACGGCGGCGTGGCTATGACCGAGACGGATGCCACCGGCCATACTTCCGCTTCTGGCCTGGAGCAGGGCCTGTACCTCGTTGTGGAGACTCGCGTTCCCGAAATGGTCACCAGCACCTGCAACCCCTTCTTTGTATCTCTGCCCATGACCACCATTGATGGGAGCGAGTGGACCTACGATATCGCGATTTACCCGAAAAACCAGACTGGCAACCCCACCCTCTCCAAGACCGTCCGTGAAAACAAAAACTCCACCGGCAAGCACAACGGCAGTCTGACCGACATCAAGGATGGCTACGCTCACACCGCTA
>ERZ779851.1603-NODE-1603-length-19447-cov-43.542234_pt1 | contig 19447 bp, 19 predicted proteins | sample MGYA00511094_ERZ779851 | MGnify/ENA primary metagenome ERZ779851 (study PRJEB29588, sample SAMEA2155512) | human gut metagenome | biome: human gut; feature: human-associated habitat; material: faeces | place: Denmark | collected 2008/2010 ...
ATCAAGTTTATGCTTTATTAACGAGAAGTTTTCTATAGGGGTGCTGAGTAGTTACCTGTTTTTTATAAGAATACCGATTATTTGCTGCCAGATAAGGGACTCGTGAATAGTATAATGTTCTTTATTGGGTTCAATGATGTACTTCCTTAGGCTCAATGATGTACTTCCTTAGGTTCAATGATATGTCTCCTCTGGCTCAATGATATGTCTTCTCTGGTTCAAGGAGATGTCTCCTTAGGTTCAAGGATATGACTCCTTAGGTTCAAGGATACGACTTCTCTGGTTCAAGAAGATACCTTCGTTAAAGTTATGACTAGTGTCAGCAGCTCTGCTGAGCCTAGTCAGCAGGTCTGCTCACTATAGCCGACAGGTCTGCTGACTGCAGTCAGCAAGTCTTCCGACTCAAGTGATATTACCTTTTAATTGTATACTTTCTTCTTGGGAACAATATATGCTATATGCTATTTGATGGAGGAGGTGTATAAAAAGAAAAAAGCGATGACCTTCACAGGCTACCGCTCCAAATCTTCAATAGGTATTAGTTTCCATTAAGGTAAAAAGATTGTTTTCAGGATAACTGGCTGCAAAGGTACACGATTTTTTTCAAATCACCAAATATTTATTTGATTATTTTTGTTGTAAATCAATTGTGTGGGTGCACAAGAGCATAAATTAACTTATTTTAGTAAGAAAGGCTGCGTAATCGATTGCAATTCTGTTGTTTTTTGTTCTTGTTTAGATATCTTCAAAAGTATAAAGAGACGAACTTTCGAGACGAGTAGTGAAGTAGAGAAAATAAAAACAGGTTGGCGCAGAAGTGCCAACCTGTTTATGGAAAATACTATTATCTTATTCTGTTTGTTCGAATCAGGAAAAAGAAGTGATTACTTCTGCTTCTTGATTTTTTCTACATAAGCATCAATGACAGCTACTGCTGTGATGTTTACGATATCCTGTACACTACTTTCTGAGTCAGTGAAGTGGATAGGCTTATTCAATCCCATCTGGATAGGGCCGATAATCTCAGCTTCAGGATTCAAACCCTGGAGAAGTTTGTATGCACCATTGGCGCTACTCAAGTTAGGGAACACCAAAGTGTTGACGTCTTTGCCCTTGAGGCGGGAGAATGGGTACTTCTCGTCGCGCAGATCCTTGTTGAGTGCATAGTTTACCTGCATCTCACCATCGATAGCGAGTTCTGGGAACTCCTTCTGCATCTCAGCAACGGCTTTCTTTACCTTAACAGGTGAGCCAATATTGTCTGTACCGAAGTTAGAGTAGCTTAACATGGCCATAACCGGCTCTTCGTTGAAGAACTTTACTGTACCTGCAGACAGCTTGGCAACATCAATCAGCACATCTTCGTCTGGGTGGCGGTTGATGAGCGTATCTGCGATATAATAAATACCCTTCTGGGTGTTAAGGATATGCATGGTACCGAAAGTCTTATATGGTTCACGGATTCCAATTACATCTTTTGCCACCTTAATAGTATTGCTGTACTTTGTGTAAAGACCAGTGATGAATGCGTCAGCATCACCCTGTTCTACCATAGACATACCGAAGTAGTTGCGCTCGTACATTTTATCATAAGCTTCCTCGAAGCTGTAGCCCTCGCGAGCACGCTTCTCTGCCAGATGCTTGGCAAACTTAGCACGGCGGCCCTGTTCGTTATCGGCACGCATATCTACAATCTCAATATCTGAAAGGTCAAGTTTCAAACGGCTAGCAACACGGTTCAGACGGTCTGGGTTGCCCAACAGGATTGGCTGGCAGATACCCTCTTGCTTTGCCTGGACTGCAGCCTTCAGCATAGTTGGGTTGCCACCTTCAGCGAATACTACACGCTGTGGGTGAAGGCGCGCTGTATCGTGGAGCTTGCGGGTCAGTTTGGTCTCCTGACCGAGCAGCTGGCGCAAATCCTGCTTGTACTTCTCCCAGTCTGTGATAGGGGTGCGAGCCACACCACTTTCCATTGCAGCCTTAGCTACGGCAGCAGAAACTTCTGTAATCAAACGTGGATCTACAGGTTTCGGAATGAAGTATTTAGGACCGAATGTAAGGTCGTTAACGTGGTAAACATCGTTTACTACATCAGGAACCGGCTGCTTAGCCAAATCGGCAATTGCATAAACAGCAGCCATCTTCATTTCTTCGTTGATAGCACGGGCGTGAACATCGAGTGCACCACGGAAGATGTATGGGAAACCGATTACATTGTTAATCTGGTTAGGATAATCTGAACGGCCAGTTGACATCAATACGTCAGGGCGGCTGTCCATAGCGTCCTCGTAGCTGATCTCAGGTACTGGATTAGCAAGAGCGAAAACGATAGGGTTGTCTGCCATAGAACGAATCATATCCTTGGAGAGCACGTTACCCTTGCTGAGTCCTACGAATACATCGGCGCCTTTCACAGCCTCTTCGAGTGTATGGACATCGCGGCGGTCTGTTGCAAAGAGCTTTTTCTGCTCTGTCAGATTTTCGCGGTCGCTGGTAATGACACCCTTAGAGTCGAGCATAATGATGTTCTTTACCTGTGCACCGAGCGCTACGTAGAGTTTTGTACAGCTGATAGCAGCTGCACCAGCACCATTTACGACAATCTTTACATCGGCAATGTTCTTTCCTGCTACCTCAAGAGCGTTCTTCAAGCCTGCTGCAGAGATGATAGCAGTACCATGCTGGTCATCGTGCATTACAGGGATATCGAGAGTTCTTTTCAGGCGTTCCTCGATGTAGAAACATTGAGGTGCCTTGATGTCCTCCAAGTTGATTCCACCAAATGTAGGAGCGATTTTCTCTACGGTTTCACAGAACTTTTCTGGGTCTTTTTCATCGATTTCGATATCGAAGACATCCACACCACCGTAAATCTTGAAAAGCAATCCCTTACCTTCCATCACTGGCTTTCCGCTCATGGCACCGATATCGCCAAGTCCGAGCACTGCTGTACCATTACTGATAACAGCAACCAGGTTACCCTTGTCAGTATACTTGTATGCATCGTCTGGGTTCTGCTGGATCTCAAGACATGGGAATGCCACGCCAGGAGAATAAGCAAGGCTCAGATCCGTTTGTGTGTGATAAGGTTTTGTTGGCTTAACCTCAATCTTGCCAGGACGGCCAGTCTCGTGATAACTTAAAGCCGCCTCTTTTGTAATTTTTACCATAACAATATATTGGTTTAAAGTTTATTTTTCTTTCATATTCGTGGATTTTTCGCACGAAATTTAAAAGTTTGTGCAAAGGTACAAAAAAACTTAGTAAAAAAGAATGGTTTTTTGATTTTTTTTGTATCTTTGCACAAAAATAGTCTTCAAACAAGTAAAATGGCAGAAATCAATCAATATAGACAAGAACTGAAAGACAGAATCATCTCTTATGCGATGCCTGAATTCTATAAGCGTGGGGTAAAAGCTGTCAAGATGGATGAAATCTCACAGGGACTTCATGTATCTAAGAGAACTGTGTACGAGATTTTTGGTGACAAAGAAGAATTGTTGCTTGCTGGTATGATGCGTCAGCTAGAAGAAAATCGTTCGAAGTTAGAGAATTTCGCCAAGACCCAAGCGAAGAATGTGATAGATATTATCAGCTATGTCTATAAATTGCAGATGGAGCGCAATGGGATGGTGGGCGTTCTTTTTTATGAGGAGGTTCATAAGATGCCTCGTGTAGTGAAATTCTTCCAGGAAAATCATGCTCATGAACGGGAGGAGAGTGTACGTTTCTTTGAGGCTGGTGTCAAGGAGGGGCTTTTCCGTAAGGATGTAGACTTCAATGTTGTTATGGACATAGGACATGTGATGATGGAGGAAATCATGCATCATCAGCTCTATCGTGTTCATTCGATGCAGGAGATATACGACAATTATATTTTGTGCCTGATTCGTGGATTCTGTACAGAGCGCGGCTTGGAGCAGCTAGACCGTGCTTTGAAAGAGTAGAGGCATTGACTTTAATATACAAAATGTACTTTTTGAGCGTATGTGTAATTACGCTTAAAAAGAGAAAGAGGTTTCGGAGATGCTTTATATAGGCTCACGGTACCTCTTTTCCTTAATCCTTGTATAGCCAGTGGAGGAGCAGGTTTATAACTTTTGGATAGAAGCGGAACCAGCGAAACTTGGTAACGGGTTTGCCTCCGAAACCGAGGATGAATTCACGGTAGAGATTACTCTTAAGCGGAAGTCCTGCGTCCATAAAGTGGAGGTGTTGGGCATCCTGCTCCTGTGCATCAGAGAGTGCTTGCCAGATGGTCATTGTGTCCGGATGCAGATGGATGTAAGTCTTTCTCTTGAATGCAGAAAACCAAAGAAAGGCATTGCCTTGGTTGTAGATGCAGGTATAGCCGCCAATCACTTTGTCCTTATAGGTGATGATGACGTTTCTGGCATTACTACTTGTACTCAGTTTCTGAAAGAATGTTTCGTCAGGAACAAAACGGCGAAGTTTCAGCCGATAATAATTTTTGAGCAACTGGTGATAACGATGGATGTCTTCGGGTGAAGTTGCCTCTCTACAACTTATTCCCTTTTTCTTCATTTTTTCAATCATAGCAATTTGTTTGTCTGAGAGTCGCTCTTGGGGAAGTTTGCTGTGTAGGGAGTTATGTATCTCTTGCCAGGCAATAGGTACATAGCCCAATTTTCTGAATTCCCGGTAACCCAGCATCTTTTTGCTCATTCGAGAGAACTCGATGTAAAAGCAGAGTCGTTTGTGTAAGTGGATAGTTAGGCTGCGTAGTAACAATGGGAAAATAGCATTCTGTTCAGCATCGGGTGCATAAAGTCCCTCTCCATACGCGTGCGCGTGCGTATATAAATAAGGTGGAAATAAAGATTTGCGGTGATAGAGGATGACGAGCATTTGTCCTACCACCTTGTTCTCCTGTGTAGCGACAGCCATAAAAGGGGTTATGCCGGGTGTTTTTTCAAGAATCTGAAAAAGCTCCAAGCTATGAAAAAAGTCGCCTTCCAATAAATGCGGCATTTCTTCCAGTTTACCATATATTTCTACATCATATTTTCTCACGAAGGCAAAAATAATAAATTTATCATAAAAAAGCAAGAAAAAGGGCTTCTCTATCGTTATTTTTTAGTATTTTTGCATAAAAAGTAGAACTTTAAACAAAATTACGTATGAAAATAGTGTTTATTGGGGCAGGTAATCTTGCTACCAATCTTGCGCTCGAAATATCGCAATCAGAACATCAGATTGTGCAAGTTTTCAGTAGAACTAGGGAGTCGGCCTCTCTATTGGCTGAGAAGGTGAATTGTGAGCCTGTCAATGAGATGAGTAAGGTGGTCTGTGATGCTGATTTGTACATAGTTTCAGTGAAGGATGATGCGCTTGAAATGCTTATTCCTGAACTGTGCAAAGGAAAAGAAGATAAGATGTTTGTTCATACAGCTGGTTCCATGCCGATGGATGTTTTCAAAGATTATGCCCGTCATTATGGCGTATTTTATCCGATGCAGACATTTACGAAAGATAAAAAGGTAGCATTCGAAAATATTCCTATTTTCATTGAGGGATGTGGTGCTTTCGAAACTTCTTTCCTGAAGAGGTTGGCAGAACAGATTTCTCGTAGTGTCTATGAATTGGATTCTGATAATCGTAAGTATCTGCACCTGTCAGCTGTTTTTGCTTGTAATTTTGCGAATCATTGCGTAGCTATAGGTCAGCAGATTCTCGAAAATCATCACATTCCTGGCAGTGTTCTCCGTCCTCTGGTTATGGAAACCATGGACAAGGCTTCTTCGCATTCGGCAGCTGAAGTGCAGACAGGACCGGCTATTCGTGATGATCGGAACGTAATGGAGAAACAAATGCAACTCCTTGAAAAACAGCCAGAACTACAGCAGATTTATGAAATGATGAGCAAAAGCATATTCAACTTCAAGAAATAAAACGGTTGTCGGTTTAAGTTTGCAGTTAGGAATTTAAGTTCTAGAAACAGAAATAAATATGATAAATTACGATTTAAATAAGATAAAAGCAATCATCTTTGATGTTGATGGAGTGCTGTCAAGACAGACCATCACGCTTTCCAGTGCTGGCGAACCTTTGCGTACTGTTAATATCAAAGATGGCTATGCCATTCAGCTGGCTCAGAAGAAAGGTGTTCGTATCGTAATTCTGACAGGCGGTAATTCTCATGCCATACAGGTACGCTATGAAAATCTTGGTGTAGAGGATATCTTCATGGGGTGTTCTGTAAAGATAAAGACTTATGAGGAGTTCAAGCAGAAATATTCAATTACAGATGAGGAAATAATATATGTAGGTGATGATATTCCTGATTATGAGATAATGCGTCGTTGCGGATGTCCATGTTGCCCAGCAGATGCATGCTCCGATATTAAAGAAATTTCTACTTATATCTCGGCTTGTAACGGAGGTGATGGCGTAGGACGTGATGTCGTAGAACAGGTACTGAGAGCCAAGGGCTTATGGCTTTCAGATGCTAAGGCGTTTGGCTGGTAGAATTTAGTTAATAGTTGAAAGTTGATAGTTTATAGTAGAAAGTTTGCAACTGAATTTTAATCATAAAGTTCAAAGTAATAAGGTTTAAAATAGATGAATTATAAGATCATTTTGGCGAGTAATTCGCCTCGTCGCAAGGAACTTCTGGCAGGTTTGGATATTCCTTTTGAGGTGAAGGTGATTGGTGGTATTGATGAAAGTTATCCTGCTGACCTCGATGCTTATCAGGTGGCAGAATTCATCTGCAAGAAAAAGGCTGAGGCTTACCGTCCGCTTTTGAACGGAAATAATAGTGTTGAAGAGTTGGACGAGTCAGAAACTTTGATTCTTACAGCAGATACGGTTGTGATTGCGCCAACAGCTGGCGAACAGAATGACCAGGAAGGAAAGGGAGTCATTCTCGGGAAGCCTCGTGATGCTGAAGATGCCAGACGAATGCTGAAGATGTTGAGCGGAAAGACGCATCATGTAGTTACAGGTGTTTGTCTTACTACCCAGCATAAGCAGCGTTCCTTTTCAGTAACAACAGAAGTGACGTTCAAACCGCTTTCTGATGATGAAATCAGTTATTATATAAATCATTATCAGCCGTTTGACAAAGCTGGCGCCTATGGTATTCAGGAATGGATTGGCTACATAGGTTGTACGGGGTTGAAGGGGAGTTATTTTAATGTGATGGGGCTTCCGGTTCAGCGTATCTATGAGGAATTGAGGCGAATTTAGATTTTTTAAAATTAAATATTGTTCTATGTCGTAGATAATGAGTATCTTTGTGCGTTTTATGTAACTAACAAGGATTATGAGTGAAGAAATTTTAGCAAAAGCTCATGAGGTTTTGGACAATTATATGGAGAGCAATCATCACCGGCGCACTCCGGAGCGTTCCACTATCCTCGACACCATTTATTCTATGGGAGAGCATTTCTCGATAGAAGATTTGGGCAGAGAGCTACTGAAAAAGAATTTTCGCGTTAGCAGGGCTACGCTTTATAACACATTGCATCTGTTCCTGGAACTAAGGCTTGTGGTAAAGCACAGTCTGGCAGACGGCACCAAGTATGAGGCCAGTTATAGCGAGGACAATCATGTGCATCAGGTTTGCACGATTTGTGGCAAGGTAACCGAAATTGTAGCACCGCAGGTTACGGCTGCAGTGAAGGATATCAGGATGCAGCGCTTTCGTAAAGATGCTTATGCTCTTTACATCTATGGCGTATGCAGTGGTTGCCAAAGCAAGATGACTCGTAAACGCAAAAAAGAATAAGTATCAAGATAAAAAGATAAAAAATGAACACAGGTAAAGTAGATGTCCTGCTGGGTTTGCAGTGGGGCGATGAAGGTAAAGGTAAGGTGGTTGACGTGTTGACCCCTAAGTATGATGTCATTGCTCGTTTCCAGGGTGGTCCTAATGCTGGACATACATTGGAGTTTGAGGGCGAGAAGTATGTGCTTCGCTCTATCCCTTCTGGTATTTTCCAGGGTGGTAAGGTGAATATCATCGGCAATGGTGTGGTTTTGGCTCCAGACCTCTTTATGGGTGAGGCTAAGGATCTTGAGAAGAGCGGTCATGATTTGAAGAGCCGTCTCTACATCTCTAAGAAGGCACATCTCATCATGCCTACTCACCGTGTACTCGATGCTGCTATCGAGGCTTCTAAGGGAAAGAACAAGGTAGGTACTACTGGTAAGGGTATCGGTCCTACTTATACTGACAAGGTTAGCCGTACCGGTCTTCGCGTAGGCGATATCCTTGACAATTTCGAGGAGAAGTATGCTGCTCACAAGGCTGCTCATCTCAAAACCATCGCAAGTCTCGGTTATACCGACTTCGATATTACAGAGGTTGAGAAGACCTGGATGGAGGGCATCGAATACTTGAAGCAGTTCAAACTTATTGATAGCGAGGTAGAAATCAATAAGGTGCTCCGTTCTGGCAAGGATATCCTCTGCGAGGGTGCTCAGGGTACTATGCTCGATGTTGATTTCGGTTCTTATCCATTCGTTACTTCTTCTAATACCATCTGTGCAGGTGCTTGCACCGGTTTAGGTGTCGGTCCTAACCGTATCGGCAATGTTTATGGTATCATGAAGGCTTACTGTACACGTGTTGGTGCAGGTCCATTCCCTACAGAGCTCTTCGATGAGACAGGTGCTAAGATCCGTGAACTCGGTCATGAGTATGGTGCTGTTACCGGTCGTGAGCGTCGTTGTGGCTGGTGCGACCTCGTACAGCTCAAGTATTCTGTCATGGTGGACGGTGTTACTGAGCTTATCATGATGAAGAGTGATGTGCTCGATGGCTTCGATACCGTTAAGGCTTGCGTGGCATATAAGTTGAAGGATGGTTCTGTTACAACAGATTTCCCATACGAAATCGATGATGTTGAACCTGTTTACAAGGAGTTTAAGGGCTGGAAGACAGATATGACTAAGTTCACATCTGAAGATCAGTTCCCACAGGAGTTCAAGGATTATATTGCTTTCATAGAAGAGTTCCTTGAGACTAAGATCGGTATCATTTCTATCGGTCCAGACCGTGCTCAGACTATTGTACGCAAGTAATTTATATAGTGTTTAATGTTTAGTGTTTAATGTTTACTTTGAGGGGTTTACATGGCGCTAGACATTAAACATTTAACATTCATATTAAACATTAATAAATGGCTCAGAAACCAAGTATACCAAAGGGCACGAGGGATTTTGGTCCTGTTGAGATGGCGAAACGCAACTACATCTTCAACACCATCAAGGAAGTGTATGCTCTTTATGGATTCCAGCAGATTGAAACCCCAGCCATGGAAACCCTTCAGACTTTGATGGGCAAGTATGGTGAAGAGGGTGATAAACTGCTTTTTAAGATATTGAATTCAGGCGACTATATGAATAAGGTGAGCGATGAGGATATTCATTCTCTCGGTTCACTCAAATTAGCTGCGAAACTTTGTGAGAAAGGTCTTCGTTATGACTTGACCGTTCCTTTCGCACGTTACGTAGTGCAGCACCGCGAGGAGTTGCAGATGCCTTTCAAACGTTATCAGATTCAGCCGGTATGGCGTGCAGACCGCCCTCAGAAGGGACGTTACCGTGAGTTCTATCAGTGTGATGCTGATGTGGTTGGCTCTGATTCTCTCCTGAACGAGGTCGAATTGATGCAGATTGTTGATACCGTGTTCACCAGGTTTGGTGTTCGTGTATGCATCAAGATTAATAACCGCAAGATTCTTACCGGTATTGCAGAGGTTATCGGCGAGGCTGAGAAGATTGTAGATATCACAGTAGCCATCGATAAGCTTGATAAAATCGGACTTGACAATGTAAACGAAGAGTTGCGCAGTGACGGCATTTCTGAAGAGGCTATTGAGAAGTTGCAGCCAATCATCTCATTGTCAGGAACTAATGATGAGAAACTTGAAGTGATAGCGAAGGTTCTCGAAGGTTCAGAAGTTGGTTTGAAGGGTGTAGAGGAAACTAAGTTTATCCTCGATACCTTGAAGACTCTTGGCTTGAACAACGAGATAGAACTGGATCTCACTCTGGCTCGTGGCTTGAACTATTATACGGGTGCAATCTTCGAGGTGAAGGCGCTTGATACTCCAATGGGAAGTATTACAGGTGGTGGTCGTTACGACAACCTTACCGGCATTTTCGGTTTGCCAGGTTTGAGCGGTGTTGGTATCAGTTTTGGTGCTGACCGTATTTATGATGTGTTAGGTGCGCTCGACCTTTATCCGAAGGAGGCAGTAAATGCTACTCAGGTACTGTTTATCAACTTCGGTGAAAAGGAGACAGCTTACTGCCTGCCTATAGTAAGTGCAGCTCGTGCAGCCGGTATCCGTACCGAAATCTTCCCTGATAAGGCGAAGATGAAGAAGCAGATGAGCTATGCCAATGCCAAGAATATTCCGTTTGTGGTGCTTGCAGGTGAGAATGAGATGGCTCAGGGCAAGGTTACGCTTAAGAATATGGAAACTGGCGAACAAACCTTGGTTACTGCCGAGGAATTGATAGCCAAAGTAAATAAATAATACTCTCTTTCTCGTCCTCTCGTGCTCGTATATGTGAATATGCAGTGCGGCAGGGCGAGAGTTTTTTATGTGTTAGCGTGTATGCCTAACTATAATTTTAGTAACTTCTAAAAACTACAGACAAATGAAAAAAATAAAAGCTATTTTATGTGTATTCATACTGGCGTTGCTGATGACATCCAGCACAAAGACAACAACGATTTTTGTAATAGGTGATTCTACTGCTGCCGAGAAAGGTGGTTTTAGAAATAATCCGGAGCGAGGATGGGGGATGGTATTGCAAGGCTTTTTTGATGACAAGGTGATTGTTGACAATCATGCTGTTAATGGTCGTTCTTCTTTGAGCTTTACCAATGAAGGAAGATGGAAAAAGGTTTTGGATAGAATAAAGCCAGGTGATTATGTGTTTATCCAGTTTGGGCATAACGATGAGAAGTCAATGCCTGACCGTCATACTGATCCGGGATCTACTTTTGATGCAAACCTTGCCAGATATGTAAATGAGACCCGTGCCAAGGGTGGCATTCCTGTACTGTTCAATGCGGTGGTTCGTCGCTGCTATTATTCTGCAGAATTGAAGAATAATGATGACGAGAAGCTTCGCAATAAAGTATATGATGGAAGGGAGCAGATTAATAGTGATACGCTTATCGACACCCACGGAGCTTATGTGATAGCTCCCCGCAATGTAGCAAAGCAGCTGAATGTTCCGTTTGTTGATGCTACCAGGATTACCCACGATATAGAAACGGGCATGGGTATTGAAGGCAGCCGTAAATTACATATGTGGTTTATGCCTGGCGAGAATCCGCAGGTTCCTAAGGGTAAGAAAGATAATACTCATTATAATGTATATGGTGCACGTGTGGTTGCCGGTGCGCTTGCTGATGCTGTAGCTGAGCAGGTGCCAGCGCTGAAGTCTCATGTCTGCCATTATGATTATGTAGTCTCTGCAGAAGGTCGAGGCAATTTCATGGATTTGCAGAAGGCTGTAGATGCGGTTCCTGTAGGCAAGAAGGCTGTTATCCGTATTTTGGGTGGTGAATGGAAGAAGCCAATCATCGCAAAAGGCAAGAAGATTAAGTTTGTCAAGTCATTTGGTGCTAAAATCAAATAGTAACAGGCTTTTTTAAAACTCCCGATATCTTTGAAATTACATGGCGATGTAGAAGTCTGTGCGTCGTGACATAGAACAAAATGCATCGCCATGTAGTAAACCTATACATAAAAGGGGTACTTTCACAAGCACCCCTTTTCATATTATACAAAAACATTATGAATTATTTCTATTAGCGAACAAGATTTTAATTTCTATCTTTGTCTCAATTATCTAAAAGTTTCAAACGTTCATCAGAATTGCTTTTGGCAAGGGGCAATTCCTACTCGTAGGATAACCTCAGTTCTGATGTTTATCATTTACGGTTGCAAAGGTACGAAGATTTTTATAATTGTGCAATACCTAAAAATGGGGGTTTTGATGAATACCTAGAAATGAGGAATGAAAATGGAGGAGAGTAGATATGAAAAAAGGAAGTCCTTATTGAAGAACTTCCTTTTTTATGAGGTGTCTAGCGGAGTCGAACCGCTCTACACGGTTTTGCAGACCGTTACCTAACCGCTCGGTTAAGACACCTTGTGTAGAACAATCATTTCTGATTTGCGAGTGCAAAGGTACTACTTTTTATTGGTTCTACCAAATTTTTATGCAACTTTTTTAATTAAAACAATCACTTTCTTTGTATCTTGCTCATAATGAACGGGTTCTGAAATGCTTTAATTTTTGTCTGGTTTCCTCGCTGCATGACAGTAAAAGTAGTTTTAGCAGCTCTTTTATGAGAGCTACTCTTGTTCTTTCCGTTGAGTAGCCTCTTTCTTTTTATTCTTTTGGCATTTCTCAACGAACGGGCAACCTGAACATTGATAGTTTTTACACTCTCGTGCTTGTTTGATGGAGCGGTAGATACAAATGGCGGCATACGTGATGCATGCCGCCAATATGATTGCTATGATGATATACTGTATCATAAGCATAGGTAAATTAACATAATACTAACCTACGGCGTTATAACCATTGGTTGAGTTTTTGCGCATGATGTCGCGGATGTTCATCTCCTTGAAACCCTCTGCGCGTTTCTGCTCTTCAAGCTCTTTCTCTTCCTCGACGTCCTTTTCTGAACGGGTGAAAGTGAAAGCCTTGTACTTAAATTCTGCAATCGCCCAACCTACGAGGCCCACAGCGATTAATGCAACAAATCCAATTAATGCGTTCATTTCTCTTTATATTATAATAATGTATAAACTGAATTAATAATCATCGTCGGCTACGTCTTCTGCATCATCAAGACCGAGGTTCTCCGGGTCTTCGAAGGTAGTACGGTAGCTTTCCTCAGTAAGCTTGTCGTCATCGAATGCATCGTCATCCTCATCTGGATCGTTGTAGTGATCCTCGATTTCTGGTGCATCCTCGTCTTCATCCTCGTCTGGGTCGAGCAGGTCGTCGTTGCGTTTCAAATCATTCTCATCTTCGAATCTCATGCGAACCTTTTCTACCTTTGGCTTCTCCTTGGCAAAGATAGCTTCTACCCAAGAACCTTTTGGTACCACGAGCACTTCGTAGTCATCGGCGAGTTTCTTCTCGTACAGACCTCCTGGCTTTTTCAGGCGGTCAGCAGGAAGAGTAGTTGTGCTGATGTCGAAATTACTTTCGATGATGTCCTGGATGCTCTGAGGCAGACTCTCCCAGCCACCACCAAAGTTGCGCTCCAAGAGTTCGATGAGCTTATTGGCGGTGATGTGACTTACATTTTCGTAAGTAAGATCAGTAACACGCATGATAGGGCGCTTTTTGATGGCATACTTTTCTTTCTTGTCGTTGATACGGAAAGTGCCAATCTTAAAGCCGCGTGCCATCAGTTTGTCAATCACTTCAGGACGGTCTACCGTCACTGGTTCCATTTCGAATGCGCTGCGGATCACTGCGATATACTTGTTCTGGTAATCCTTGAGGTCAGCATCCTTTTCTGCTGCTTCCCAAAGGCGGAACACATCGTTCTCCTGCAATTCCCAAATGCTACTTTTAGTAACATTCTTCAGTGTTAATATTTTATCTTTATTCATCTTCAATTGTGTTTGTGTGTGCAAAAGTAAGTACTTCTTTTTATATATCCAAATTTTCTTGCTGTTTTTTTGTGTTTTTGGTCACTTTTTTATTTGGAATTCGATTTTTTTCATTACCTTTGCACGTACTATGAGTGAACCGTTAGCTGAAAGAATGAGACCTCACACGCTTGCTGACTATGTAGGACAGCAGCATTTGGTAGGTGAGGGGGCCGTGCTGCGCAAGATGATTGACGCAGGGCGCATATCCTCTTTTATCCTCTGGGGACCCCCTGGAGTGGGCAAGACTACCCTTGCTCAAATCGTGGCACAAACTATCAAGGTGCCGTTCTTCACCCTCTCTGCGGTGACCAGTGGCGTAAAGGATGTCCGCGAGGTGATAGAAAGAGCAAAAAGTGGTAGATTCTTTAATTCGGCTTCTCCTATATTGTTTATTGATGAGATTCACCGTTTCTCCAAGAGTCAGCAGGATTCGCTTTTGGGTGCGGTAGAGAAGGGTATTGTTACGCTGATAGGTGCTACCACCGAGAATCCTTCATTCGAGGTGATTCGGCCGCTGTTGTCCAGGTGTCAGCTCTATGTGCTCAAACCGCTCGAAAAGGCTGATCTTGAAGGGCTTCTGCATCGTGCCATTACGCAGGATGTAGAACTCAGAGAAAAGAATATTAAGTTGGAAGAGACGGGCGCGCTGCTGCGATATAGTGGTGGAGATGCCCGCAAACTGCTCAATATTCTGGAACTGGTGGTAGAATCTGCCGGCTCTTCAGAGATTGTGATTACCGACAAGATGGTAGAAGAGCAGTTGCAGCAGAATCCGCTGGCTTACGATAAACAGGGTGAGATGCATTATGATATTATCTCTGCCTTTATCAAGAGTATCCGCGGAAGCGATCCCGATGCTGCGCTTTATTGGATGGCGAGGATGATAGAAGGAGGAGAAGACCCGCAGTTTATAGCCCGTAGGGTTGTGATTAGTGCCTCTGAGGATGTGGGACTTGCCAATCCGAATGCACTCCTGCTTGCCAATGCTGCTTTCGATACGGTGATGAAGATAGGGTGGCCCGAAGCGCGTATCGCCCTTGCTGAGGCTGTGGTTTATCTGGCCACGAGTCCGAAGAGCAACAGTGCTTATCTGGGCATTAATGATGCGCTGGCTACTGTACGTCAAACGGGTAATCTGCCTGTTCCGCTGCACATCCGCAATGCTCCTACCAAACTGATGAAAGATTTGGGCTATCATGACGGATATAAGTATCCTCACGATTATCCTGGACATTTCACTGAGCAGCAGTATCTGCCAGACGAACTGAAGGATGCCCGCTTCTGGCATGCGCAGCATTCGCCTTCCGAGGAGCGCCTCTACAACTGGATGGTTACCTGTTGGGGAGAAAGATTCAAGAATTAGTGATTAGAAAGAATAATTAGAAATTGATATTTAGAGCAACTAACTGATACGAGAAAATGATGATACATGGCGATCCTGAATTCGTGCTCACGCTTCATAGCGTGATAGAATTCATCGGTACATTTGCTTTTGCCCTTTCGGGCATTCGTCTGGCAGCAAGTAAGCACTATGATTGGCTGGGCGGTTTTGTTTGTGGTGTGGCTGTAGCCATAGGTGGTGGAACCATACGAGATGTGATGCTTGGTGTGCGTCCGTTTTGGATGTTGAGCCCTATCTACTTGATTTGTACGCTGTTTGCGCAGTTGGTAGTGATTGCTTGCCACCGCTATCTCAAGCGTCTTGACAATACCTGGTTTCTGTTTGATACCTTGGGCTTGGCGCTTTTCAATATTGCGGGCATCCAGAAGTCGCTCGAATGTGGTTTCTCCTTTTGGGTAGCCATCATCATGGGCTGTATCACGGGTGCTGCAGGCGGTGTTATCCGCGATGTGCTTCTTAATGAAGAGCCGGTTATCTTCCGAAAGGAGATTTATGCGATGGCTTGTGTCGCCGGTGGTTTGGCTTATTGGGGATTGAGCTATCTGGGTGTGAGCCTCTATATTACGGTGATTGTAGCTTTCAGTGTGGTCTGCGCCATCCGATTGCTGGCTGTAAGATACCATATTTCACTCCCGAAGCTGAGGGATGAAGAACAAACTGTAGAATGAAAAGGAAAAAATGAAATTGATAAATAACAGATAACAGATGAAAAGACTGAAAGCGATTTTGATGCTCGTTGTTGCAATGATGCTGATGTCGTCGGCAACAATGATGGCTCAGAACAAACGAGAGTTTCGTGGAGCCTGGATACAGTGCGTTAACGGACAGTATCTGGGCAAGAGTACGCAGCAGATCCAGGCGATGCTTACCAGACAGCTTGATGAACTGCAGAAGGATGGTGTGAATGCGATTATCTTTCAGGTTCGTGCCGAGTGTGATGCTCTGTATAAGAGTGATTTAGAGCCTTGGAGCAAGTTTCTTACGGGGGTGCAGGGAAAGGCTCCTTCTCCTTATTGGGATCCGTTGCAGTGGATGACAGAGCAGTGTCATAATCGTGGCATGGAGCTTCATGCCTGGATTAATCCTTATCGTGCCAAGCATAGCGTAACTTCCTATGAGCAGGTTTCGCCGAAGAATATCGTGAAGAGGCGTCCTGATCTCTGTTTTCAGTATGGCAAGCTGACGCTGTTGAACCCTGGGTTGCAGGCTGCAGCCGACTATATTTGCGAGGTGGCTGTAGATATAGTAAGCCGATATGATGTTGATGGATTCCATATTGATGATTATTTCTATCCATATCCAGAGGCCGGACGTCAGATTCCTGATCAGCAGCTCTTCCGCCAGCAGTCGCGCGGCATGCGAAACATAGGTGATTGGCGCCGTGATAACGTGAGCCGGTTTGTAAAGCAGCTCAGCGAATCCATTCATGCCGTTAAGCCTTGGGTCAAGTTTGGTGTTTCTCCATTCGGCATCTACCGCAACAAGCGTACCGATCCTAATGGTTCTGAAACTTTCGGCCTCCAGAATTATGATGATCTTTATGCAGATGTATTGCTTTGGGTGAATAATGGTTGGATAGACTATTGTGTGCCTCAGATTTATTGGGAGATAGGCAATCGTGCTGCCGATTACAAGACGCTCATAACCTGGTGGAATAAGCATGCTGGCAACCGCCCATTATATATAGGTGAAGATATAGAGCGTACAGCCAAGTTTGCTGACCCAGTCAATCCGCGCAGTCATCAGTTGCCTGCCAAGCACCGTTTGCATCAGCAGATGAATAATGTGAAGGGCACTGTGCTCTGGTATGCGCAGACTGCTGCCGATAATGTAGGTAATATCGGACATACACTCCGCAACAATTATTGGAAGTATCCAGCATTGCCACCCTCTATGCCTTTCCTTGATAATAAGGCGCCAAAGGGGGTAAAGGGTCTCAAACTGATGTGGACCGAGAAAGGTCCGCTGCTGGTATGGAAGGCTCCTAAGGCTAGCAAGAAAAAGTGGGGCGATCAGGTGAACCGTTTTGCTATCTACCGTTTTGAGAAAGGAGCTAAGGTAAATCTCAATGATGTTTCTGCACTCCAGGCAGTAACTTATGATAATTTCTATCGCATCCCTTATGTGAGTGGCAAGAAATATGTGTATGTAGTAACTGCTCTCGACCGTGTAGGAAACGAAAGTAAAGGTAAGAAAAAGAAAATTTCTTTTTAGATTGGTTAGATGATATAAACGGAAAGACCGTTAAAAACAGAAAAACCGTTGTACTCGATAGGAGAGAGTGCAACGGTTTTTTATTTTGTTGGGATGGGGGAGCGGGTAGTCCTTTCATCCTGTATTTTTTTTATTCTTTCAGCAGGTCGTTCAGGAAGTTATCCAGGTCGTTGTCCAGATTCTCCATCAAGTCACCACCTACAATGATCGTATCATCGTCAGCAAGATAGAGCTCGCCAATATGCTCTTTATCCTCATCTTCGAGCACAAAGCTGTATGGCTTGAGAATGCCGAGATGATCTATGATATCAGCCTGTTTGCGCAATACATCGCGAAGCAGCTTTGCTACCTCGTCGTAGAAGTCTTCATCCTTGTTTTCTATCCATTGCTCAACAACGCAGCGGGTAATCTCGTTGTCATCGTCGTCAAAGGCTAGGAGTTCGCCACTATCTTGCGAAACCCTTACGTGGATGTCGGTCATTTGAGAAGTCTCGTCGTCAGATTCTGGCGCTGGGAACTTTTGAGCCACTTTTCTGATAAAGCGCTCTACTTGCATGATTGTTTGCTCTAATGTTTCCATATCAATTCTTTAATAATCAATGCAAAGATACATAAAAAATTGATATCACCAAAAGAAGTTGCTAAAAAAAAGCATTTTTGCTTTTAATTTGTTTTCAAATACCCCGATTTTTAGGGCATAGATAACGTTTACGCTCCTTTTTCATATTTTCTTTTCGATTTTGTTTGCCATTTCTAAATAATGTAGTATCTTTGCACTTGAATTGCAAAAATGCAATCTCAACATTACAAATGAATAATAAAATAAAACATTCTGGCATCGTAGAGAGCGTAGAAGAAGGTTGTGTGTGCATTCGCATTGTACAGTCGTCAGCCTGCAGCGCTTGCAAGGTGGCTGCTCATTGTACTGCATCTGAATCGAAAGAGAAGATGATTGAGGTTTCTACTTCAGAGGCATCTCTCTACCACAAAGGCGATAGCGTGGTGGTGACTGCTGATTCGGCTGTAGGCTTCAGAGCCAGTTTCTATGGCTATCTCTTGCCGCTGATACTGATGGTGATCGCTTTGGTGGGTGTACTGAAAGCTACTCACTCAGAGGGAGCCGCAGCGCTCTCGGCATTGGGCATTCTCATTCCATACTACGTGGTGCTCTACTTATTCAGAAACAAACTTAAAAACAAACTGAGCTTCTCTATTGAATCATAGGGTACGTGATGTGCTTCTGTAGTTTTAGTGGAGAACTCTTGTTTTAAAACAAAGAAAAAATAACAAAACAAAACACAAAAAATTATGAATTTTATTTTGATTGCTGTCTTGGTTCTCGGAGCAATCGCACTGATTGCAGCGCTGGTTCTCTTCGGAGTATCTAAGAAGTTTGCCGTCGAAGAAGACCCTCGCTTGGGCCAGGTAGGAGAGGTTCTGCCAGGTGCCAACTGTGGTGGTTGCGGTTTTGCCGGATGTTCCGGTATGGCTGCAGCTTTGGTGAAGGGTGCTGATGCCGGTTCTATCGATGGACTGATGTGTCCGGTAGGTGGTGCCGACGTGATGGGTAAGGTAGCCGACCTTTTAGGTATGGCAGTAGCCAATACCGAGCCAAAGGTGGCTGTGGTTCGTTGTAATGGTACTTGCGAGAATCGTCCTCGCATTGCCGAGTATGATGGTTTGCACACTTGTGCAGCTATGAATTCATGTGGCGCTGGCGAAACAGGCTGCGGGTTCGGCTGTCTGGGTTGTGGCGATTGCGTGGCTGCCTGCCAGTTTGGCGCAATCTCTATCAATCCTGAAACTGGCATTCCTGAGGTTGACGAAGAGAAGTGTACGGGTTGTGGTGCTTGCGCCAACGCTTGTCCACGTCATATCATCGAGCTCCGCAAGAAGGGTCCTAAGGGCCGTAGAGTTTACGTTCAGTGCGTAAACCACGACAAGGGCGCTGTTGCCAAGAAAGCTTGTAGCGTTGCTTGCATCGGATGCGGTAAATGTCAGAAGGTCTGCAAGTTTGAGGCTATTACCATTGAGAACAATGTGGCTTATGTTGACTTCAATAAGTGCCGCATGTGTACCAAGTGTGTTGACGAATGCCCTACAGGTGCTCTCGTAAAAGTTAATTTCCCAGTTAAGAAAAAGGAGGAATAATCAT
>ERZ779851.1610-NODE-1610-length-19351-cov-163.867485_pt1 | contig 19351 bp, 12 predicted proteins | sample MGYA00511094_ERZ779851 | MGnify/ENA primary metagenome ERZ779851 (study PRJEB29588, sample SAMEA2155512) | human gut metagenome | biome: human gut; feature: human-associated habitat; material: faeces | place: Denmark | collected 2008/2010 ...
ATTTACTATTTTTGCCATATTCCTACATGCTTTACGTTTTGCGCTGCTAAGTTACAAAGAAAATCCGAATTAGCCAAGCATAATGGTTAAAAATAAAATGTTTTGTAAAATAAGGCGTTCTGTGTAGTTAAAAACATGTAAAATAAGGCATTCTAAAATCCGGAAACTTGTAAAATAAGGCGTTCTGTGTAGTTAAAAACATGTAAAATAAGGCATTCCTCATTATTTTTTCTTATCTTTGCATCCAGAAAAAGTAAGTGTTATTATGCTGGATAAGAGAAACTTAGAACAGATTCTTTCAGATCAACAGGAAGAACTGGAGATACGTAGAGGCGAAACTTTGTGTCATCGACCAGAAGAGGCGCAGATAGACTTAGGCAGTACGCAGGCTCAGGTCGTGATTGGTGTGCGCCGTAGCGGCAAATCTACTCTATGCTTCCAGGCATTGGAGAAAGCAGGGGTGAAATACGCTTATGTAGATTTTGACGATGAGCGGTTGGCTAACATCCAGGCAGAAGATTTGAACGACGTTCTGGAAGTACTGTATAAGATATATGGTGATTTCAATTATCTGTTTCTTGACGAGATACAGAATATCGAGGGCTGGCACCTTTTCGTGAATCGCATGCTTCGCAGGCGGATGCATGTCATTGTAACAGGTTCTAATGCCAAACTTCTGAGCAGCGACCTGGCTACTCATCTCTCGGGGCGCTGCAAGGAGATACCTTTGTTTCCATTCTCCTTTTATGAGTATTGTCTGATGAAAGAGGTGGATACGGAAGGAATGACTACCAAGGTACAGGCGTTCAGGAGAGCTGCCTTCGATCATTATCTGAAACAGGGAGGATTTCCTGAGCTGCTCGTTATCGGCGAACACCAGAATTATGTGAAGAATCTGGTAAGCAATATTCTGCAGAGAGATATCGAACAGCGTTTCAAGATAACCTATCAGGCCACCTTTGAGCAGTTGGCTCATCATCTGCTCAATGTGGCTCCGGTCATCGTGTCTCCTTCGGAACTGTCGGCTATACTGGGGGTAAAATCGGAACATACCATCAAGAATTATATCGGCTATATGAAGCAGGCTTATCTGCTGCTGGGGCTTCAGAAGTATTCTGCCAAGAGCAAGATGAGGATAACCCAGGAGAAGGTGTATCCCATAGATGTGGCTTTGATGGATCAGCGAGATAATGCGCTGGTGGGAGAGAACCTGGGATGGAGATTGGAAACCATTGTTTATCTGCAGCTGGTCAGAACTTATAAGCCGCAGGGGTATGATATCTATTACCTGAGCGACCGCTCGGGAGAATGCGATTTCGTGGTTTGCAAAAACAATCAGGTGAAACAAGCCATTCAGGTATCGTATGACATTTCTTCACCCAAGACTCGCAAACGGGAGATTGAGGGATTGCTTCTGGCTCATCGCAAGACGCAATGCGCCGACTTGCTGCTGCTCACCGACCATGAGTACAACCAAGTTACCGAAAAAGGTCTTGACATCAAGATACGACCGGTATATGATTGGGTTGTGGAAATGGGGACGAGAAAATAGAGAAAAAAAGAGAAAATCAATCGTTATATAAGAAATGAATAAATTAAAAGCATTATTGGGCTTCGACCCGAAGACTACTACGGTCAAGACGGAATTGATAGCTGGTATGACTACCTTCTTGACCATGTGTTACATCCTGGCAGTGAACCCTACCATCCTTGCCACCACAGGCATGGACAAGGGCGCTCTCTTTACTGCCACAGCCATCGCTTCTGCCATCGCCACCTTCCTGCTGGCTTTCATGGCAAAACTGCCTTTTGCCCAGGCTCCCAGCATGGGACTGAACGCCTTCTTCGCCTTCACCCTTTGTCAGGCGATGGGATTGACCTGGCAGCAGGCTTTGGCTGTATTGCTCGTAGAGGGTATCATCTTCCTTGCCATCACCTTCCTCAATATCCGTGACAAGATATTGGAGTGCATTCCGAAAAACCTCCGCTTTGCCATTTCGGCAGGTATCGGTATGTTTATCGCCTTTATCGGTTTGAAGAATGCGGGCATCATTACTGCCAATGCTGATACTTTCGTGCAGCTCGGCAAGTTTACGCCAGTCAGCATCCTGGGTCTCATCAGCATCCTGCTCTGTGGCTGTCTGATGGCGAGAAGAGTGAAGGGCTCCCTGTTCATCGCCATCATCATCTCTACATTGATCGGTATTCCGATGGGCGTAACCCAGTTCTCTGACAACTGGATGCCGGTATCTACCCCTCACAGTATCGCACCTATCTTCTGCCAGTTCGATTTCACCGGCTTCTTTACACCAAAGATGTTTATGGTGGTTTTCTCCCTGTTGCTTGTCAACATCTTCGATACCATCGGAACGGTGCTGGGATTGGTTTCCAAGCTCGGTGTCAAGGAGAATGAGAAGGGAGAGATTCCGGGCGTAAAGGAGGCGATGATGAGTGATGCCATCGGTACTACTGCCGGTGCCCTGCTGGGCAGCTCTACCATTACCACTTATGTGGAGAGTGCTTCGGGTGTTGCCGAGGGTGGTAAGTCGGGCTTGACATCTTTCTTTGTGGGTTTGATGTTTATCCTGAGCATCTTCCTGGCTCCTATCTTCCTGCTGATTCCGAGTGCAGCCACCAGTGGTGCCCTGGTAATGGTGGGTGTTTTGATGATTGATTCGTTCAAGAAGATTGAGCTGGAGGATATTTCCGAGTCGTTCCCAGCCTTCATCACGATGATTACGATGGTGCTCTGCTACAGCATCGCCGATGGCATCTGCCTCGGAATTCTGAGTTATGTGCTCATCAAGATGATGGTGGGTAAGTTCAAGGATTTGAATCTTACGCTCTATATCCTGAGCATCTTCCTGCTCTTCAATTATGTTTTCAGCTAAATGAAGCGATAGATAAAAACGAGGCGGCAACCTGCATCACGCAGATTGCCGCCTTCTTCTTTTCTAACTAACTTTCTTATCAACTATTCAAAAAATGTATCAATATATTGGGTATATCCAGGGCTGATGCCCTGGATGTAGCTTGTTTCTTGTTTCAATCTTTCTACTTCATCTTTCTACTTCAATCTGATGATGTTCAGAGAGCTGGCAGGAATCTCTACCGTAGCACCATTCTTCTCTGTAGTTACGTAGTTTTCTACAGGATAGATGTTGGTAGGATTGTCGAGGGTGTTCTCCTCCAAACCGTTCTTGGCAGAAAGGCGGATGAGCTTGCCAGCCTTGATCTCCTTGCCCTGAAGATTGATCTTCGCTGTGGTATGCTCGGTGCTGGTGTTGGCAATCTTCAGGATTACCTCGCCAGTCTTCTCATCGAGTGTGGCTGTAGAGAAGATGCCAGGAAGGGTGTTTGCCTTCAGCTTGGTAGCGAATACCTCCTTGCCATCCAACTTGGCGAAGATGCTGTCGCCTACCACCTTCAGCTCGATATCGTACCACTTGCCGGTTTCAATCTTGCCTGGGCAGGTAGCCACCTGACTCTTGGCACCATTCACGATAGACTCCACACCGTGCTGGGTGTTGTTCCAGCCACCAAGGTTCAACCAGCAGTAGTTGTTCTTATCCACGTAGTTGAAGATGATGAGGAAACCCTCGTTGCCGGCATCCTTCTTCGCGCGTACCTTATATATATAGCCGTTGCTGGTAATCTCGCCTGGGTTCAGACGGATGCAGCTTTCCTCGTTGCTGGTCTGCTTGATGAGGCTGCCCTCAGTCTTCCACTGTCCATGGATGTCGGTAGGCAGTTCTTGCAAGGTCATTGGCAGCGCCTTGCCGTTCTCATCGCTGTATCCCTTGTCCTCGAAAGATACCTGGGTGCCCCATGTTCCCATTCCCACACGGCAGATGGCTGGCTTCACCTGGGTCTGCTCATACTTGTATGGATTCTCCTGGTTCACCTTCAATACACGGGTACCGATGTTGTTCGCCATCACGTTCTGGACGTAGTAAGATGGAGTTCCGAATACCTTATCAGATGTATATTGAATCATATCCGGTGCCCACATACGGTTGTTGAGGTTGGCGAAGATAGGAGCGTAGGATGCCATGGTCACAATATCAGAATTGTTTTCGATGCCCATCATATAGACAGCCTCACCGAGTGCAGCATCGAGCGAACCCATATTGCCGAAGCCCTGGGTTACGGCATATTCGCCTACATAAATCTCGCTGCCCTTGCGGTCGTAGTTATCATACTTGTTGAAGTTCTCTGCAAACCAGGCTGGGTTTCTGTAGTAGTGCTCATCGAGCAGCTCTACGCTCTCGTTGCTTTCCCACTTAGGGTTGTCATCGCCCCAAGCCACCACGTTGCCGATGAGGTGCATCTTAGGATATTTCGCCAGAACGGCATCCTTGAACTTCTTGAAGCGCTCGTAGTAATGGTCGCTCTGCTGGGCAGGGTCTGGCTGGTTGTTCTCATTACCAATCTCCAGATACTCGATGTTGTATGGTTTCGGATGACCGTTCTTGGCACGCAGCGCACCATATTTAGATGTAACAGGACCGTTGGCATACTCCAGGGCATTCATGCACTCGTCAATCCAAGGCTGGATGCTATCCACTGGAGTCATACCGCCGTGCCACAAACCTACGTTTACTACATAGAGAGGCTTGGCGTTCAAGTCTTCGGCAAGCTGCAGATACTCATCGAATCCCATGCCGTCGCTGGTGCGGTAGCGCCAGTTTACGTTCTTATGTCCCGGACGCTCCTCGATAGGACCGATAGTCTTCTCCCAGTGGAATGCATTCTCAGGAGATTCCTGTCCCTCTACGTAGCAACCGCCTGGGAAGCGGACGAACTTAGGATGGATGTTATAGAGAAGCTGAGCCAAATCAGGGCGCAAGCCGTTTTCACGATTCTTGAAAGTAGGAGGGAAGAGGCTTACCACATCCAGAACGATGGTACCCTTTCCGTCGGCTACGAGTTCAAACTGTGCTTTCGCATCGTTGGCATTGGCAGTGAGTTCTGCTGTATATTTGGTCCATTTCTTGCCAACCTTGGCATTGAGTGCGGTTTCTGCATACACCTTGTCACCCTGGGTGTTGGTGAGGCGAGCCTTCAGTCCGCCCTTGTAGCTGCCCTTTGCCCAAAAAGAGAGCTTGTAGGTTCTGCCCTGTACGGCATTGATGCCCCAGAAACCTTCGTTGATGAGAGAGACTGTGGCTGCTGGCTTTGCCGCAATGGTAAGCTGGAGAGCCTTGCCCTGTGCCTTGTTGAGCAGACCCTTGTTGATGAGTTGTGTCTGGATCTTTGCACCTTCCTGGGCGGAAGTTTTCCAGGTAGGGATGTTCTTGTCATCATCTTCGAAGGAGCGGTTGCTGATGAGTTCGGCATAGAGTCCGCCGTCAGCAGCATGGTTGATATCCTCGAAGAAGATACCATATAAATTAGGTGAAACCTTGACACCTGGGTTAGAGGCATCTACGTTGATGGTTACTTGGGCGTTGGCTGCCAATGTTGTGGCGAGCACAGCCGAGAGTAAAAAATGTCTTTTCTTATTCATTGTTTATTCTTTAGGCTTGTTTTTATTTTGTTGCTTGTTATTTGCTGGTAGCATGAAGCCGCAGCTTTTGGAAGTTACTCCCTGCTGCGATTCATACACAGCCGCAAAAGTACATAATATACATGGAAAAGAGGTGGACAAAACGGAGAATATAGTGTAAAAGGTGGATTTTCTGCTGAAAATCCACCTTTTTATCCTCTGTGAGAGTGTGTCATTATTCATCGGATTACGCACGGAAAATCTATGAAGTAATCCCCCAATCCAATATGCCTTTTCCTTCCTCGTAGAGTGCCTGTTTTACTTCCTGATTAGGGAAACCGAGGAAGTAACCAAATTCATCGCTGCTTTTGATGGTAAGGTAGCCCGTCTGATAGAGGAAAAGCTCGGCACCACCATTAATTACATCAGAACTCTCAAGCGTCTTGCGTAAGATTGGACAATGTTCGAAATTACGTAAGCGAAGCTCCATGTTATCCACAAACTTCGGCAGCATGGAGGTAGCCCCAGATGAAACCCAGAAACAGCTCAGGTCTTGTGTATCAAGTGCATTGAGGAGACTGAAAGGATTGTAGATGTCCACCATATTTCTGCGACTGAAATGGTAGCCGTCGTAGTAATCCTTCAGATTATCATGGGTTTGCTGCAAAGTCCAGCCGTTCACTTCTGCCATTCTTTCCAGCTCCGGCTTGAAGTTCTGTCCGATTTCTTCTTCTGTGATGCCGCAGATGGCAGCATATTCTGGAAGGAAACTGATATTGGTCAGGTTATTGAGAACCGAGAAGAGAGAAATCTGCGTAAACTTGGTAATGCCCGTGATGAAGACGAAACGCTGGTAGGCATCATCAGCCTTCAGAATGGCAAAAACGCTTCTATATACATCTGTGCAACCCTCATGCTCGGGAGTTTTCCAGGAGTGCTGGAGAGGAGAGTCGTATTCATCGATGAGAATGGCAACATTAGCTCCTGTTTGCTTATAGGCGGTTTTGATGATGAGGTCGAAGCGGTTTCCCAGTGAATCTGTTGGTTTAATATGGATGCCATATAATTGCTCATAAACATCAAAAGTCCGATCCAGATATGCCTTAACTTCATCTGCGGTTGCTCCCCCTCGGCTCATGTCAAGTCGAATTACCGGGTACTGTTTCCAATCTTTTTCCAACTCCATGATTTTCAGTCCTTCGAAGAGATCTTTTCTTCCTTCGAAGTAAGCCTGAAGCGTATCAACAAGCACAGATTTTCCGAATCGGCGAGGACGGCTCAAGTAATTATACTGTTTACCATTGTTCGCCAATTTCCAGATAATGTCACTCTTATCAACATAGAGATAACCTTCTTCTCTGATCTTATTGAAAGATTGTATGCCTACCGGCAGCTTTCTGTATTCATTGTTTGCCATAATCCTTTCTCCTATTCCTTTCTTTAGCCGCAAAGATACGGCAATTTTTTGAATCGTGCAAGTTTTTGGCAATTAAAAAGATGTAAATCGTTTCCGATAGGGGGGATTGCAAATCCCCAGGTTTGATAAGTCGAACCTTTTTTTACGACGGATTTCAAATCCGTCGAAGCTGCAAGCCACTTTCAAAAACACTCTTCACCCTTCACAGAAGTGGTGTAAGGACTTGCGTATGAGTTGCTTTGGTAGGGTGAAGAGTGGGTTGCGGGAGTTTTCAGGCATTATGCAAAAGCTTTTTCCATACAAGAAATACCAAGTCGGCGTTCAATTTCTGCGATGGTTTTGAACGAGAAGTTAGTCTTTCCGGACAAAATTTTGCTTACGTATTGTGGAGTGCATCCCAACCGCTCAGCAATATCAGCTCTTGATAAATTGTTCTCTTGCATGAAATCGACAATTTTTAGCGCAATGCTCTGCGACCATCTTATCCAGGCATTGTTTTCCTGTCTCCACTTGGCTTCATCTACAAATGAAGAGGCTTCATGGCTTTCATGTGCCTCTAAGAATCTTAATGTTTTCTCTTTCATATTTTTATGCAGCATAGTGTATAATGCAAAGATATGAATAAAAACGATTTGTTGCAACTTTTAGGTTGCTTTTTTAATGAAAATTATACTAATCCTATCTTCCTGTTTTTCGAAGTTATCTCGTTAGATGCAATCTTGTAAGTACTATCGCTGTGCCTTGTAAGTATTATCGTTGCTGCATCGTTTTATCGTATAAAGTCTTCGGAGTAACCTTTACTTGTTGCCAGAAGGGCTAATAGTATAAGCCGGAAAAGCCTATTCCTCCAGCCGCACAACAGCTGTTGTGCGCTTGCATAACAGCTGATATGCGCTCGCCCAACACCTGTTGTGCAAGTGGAAATCAGCTGGTGGGCGGATATTTATTTTAAATCTTCCTTTCTTTCGCTAGGTGTCCCGACGAATTTGCAATGCGTGAGGTGGCTGTCTTCCGTTAGGCGTCCCAGCGGATTTGCAATCCGCTGTTAAAAAATGTTCGACCTTTTCTTTGCGGATTTGTAATCCGCTGTAACTTGTAACGATTATCCGCCAATTTCAAAAATACTCTTCACTCTTCACTGAAGTGATGTAAGTGTTTGCGTATAAGTTGTTTTAGTAGGGTGAAGAGTGCGCTCGACTCTTCACCACTCTTCACCCCAGATTTTTTCGCTAGCTGTTTATAGATTGAGGGGGGATTGCAAATCCCCCGGTTTCATAGGTCGAACATTTTTTTACAGCGGATTGCAAATCCGCTGGGACGCCTGACGGTTGCAAATCCGCTGGGACGCCTGACGGAAGACAGACGCCTGACGGATCCGTGCGTAATCCGTGGAGCAAGAATGCTCTGTTAATTCAGCGTAATCCGATGAAAAAATATCCAGGTGAAGAGTGGGTGAAGAGTGGTGAAGAGTGGTGCGCCACTCTTCACCTCTCGGAACCCCAGTGTTTATCGGGGTTTCAGGCGATTTGGTGAAGGGTGAAGAGTAAAAAAGAGAGTGGGGATTTTCTCTCCCGACGTATCGTTTTGTGCCTGGCAATGGCAAGATATTGCCCTGGTAAAGGGCAATATAATGCCGTAGTGAGGCAATAAGCGCTGGAAGCGTCTTTACCATCCGTCAGTACTATCATGATGACCTCTCAGTGACGTCTTGACTCCTTGTCAGGAGTATCCTGACAAAAAGAAGGGCTGGACTTTCTCACGAAAACCCAACCCTTCTTTTTAAAACAGCTGTTTTTGAACTTTATTATAAGTAAAAGATGTTATTGTATTTATCACTTATCTTATGTTTATTACAGACCATGTACCAGGCGGATTGGCATGGCCCTGTAAATCCCGGTTTTTTTACCTGCACTACCGCTTACGAAGCGGAGATTCGACATGGTGCAAATCTTACCATATACATCCAAATAGCGATACCAGAAACCATACTCAGTACTCTCAGGGCTGAAGCCCTGACTGCCAGCGAGCAGCGTGCGTGTCCACAGGCTGACATGAGTAACATTTCTGAAAGCCTCACCCTCCACATATCCTGTGGCTGGCAAATAGATTACGGGCAGCTCCGAATTGTCTGTTGTTATCTCAACACTGTTGTACGCCTCGCCCGACAAGGTGTAGCGGGTCTTCACTTTCAGATTACTGCCGTCTATGATGTCTTGGAACACACTATTCTCGGGAATAGTGAAACCTTGAGGCAGATTATTGATGATATTACCCGCATCTGTCTGATTCTGCTTTTCTTTGGCAATATGGAAGTATCCGCCAATAGCACCCTTGTTAGCTTCCAACGCCTTGGTGCCCGGAGCATAGCATCTGTCGCTGGAGGCTCCGAGGTTGCGGTCGAGCATGACGTATGTATTACTCTTTCCTTTCACCTTCACTACACCATAGTAGAAACGGCCGCTGACAGGAGATTGATCAACAGGCGGTTGCTGGTTGCTGGCATCTATCTTGTGGAAGATTCCACAATGATAAACAGGATACGTGATATCAATGTTGTGTCCACTCTCTTGATAGGTGATGGTGAAGTCACCTATCCAGATATCATAGTTGTCAGCGGCACTTTCCAGCGTCACTTTCCAGTTAGCTCCATCTTCCTCTACCTTAAACAAGTTGCTGTTTGCGCCATAAGTCACAGCATCACCCGTTTTCTTTGGAATCAAATAGCTGAACTTGTTGGTTCCCACCCCGAAGTGCAGACCATCATTTCTTACTATTTCTTTCTGCATATCCTCAGGCTTAATGCCCAAGGTATTAGGCAGAAATATGTTGAAATAGTCATTATATTCTTCCGATGTGCCCACAGTGCTTGTTGTCACCAGCTTTACTTTCCTATCTTCCGCAAGTTTGAAGTCCTTACCTTTCTGGGTCACGGTTATGGTGCGGGTCAAGTCGCCCGACTTCACGATTACCTTTCCTGTGCGTGGTTCCTCAGAGTATTCATTTTTTTCTACCGCAATCGAAATCTCATATTTCTTACCTGTAGTAGAGTTTGGACCGTCCGGCACAGTGCCAGTCTTATTGATCGTAACATCTTTTTTTATCCAGCCATCGGACGTAGAGAAAGTCGGCGTCTCGCCGTTTTTGATAGTTGTAACGACAGTGGCGTTAATATTCTCATCATCCCATGCGCCGCTTACTTGGTCGCTTACTCCCAGATGATAGTCCTTGCAGGCTATCATGTCTGTCACAAATGGGTTGTCATCTTTCACGTCCACCCTCATTCGGTTCTCGGGATATGGGTCTTTAATAGCCTCTGCTTCTGTGGGCCAGCCATTGGTGTTCACGTGAGTGATTTTTACTGTATAGGCATGGTTGCGCAGCAGTGCCATCGGTTTTGTCATGTCGTTGTCGGTAAGGAAGGATACTTTATAGTAAGACTCCACACGATTATATTTACCCTTCACGATGAGATAGGCTTGACCGGCGGCAGTCTCATAGAAAGGTGTTTCGCCTGTCTGCCATCCGCTATTAGCTTTGCCTGCATCAGCTGGCACATTGACTGCTGCTGCATTATAGTTAAAATCCTTGGGAGCTATGGTTCCCTTGTCTGCAGCATCATACAACTGGAAGCTTTCCAATTCAAACGTATTGTCGTCTTTGAAATCACTGGATGTAGTCTTCTCATACTTGACGTTTACCTTGGCAAACTGGCGCAGCAAACTGATTTCTGGATTTGCCTTCATCAAGTCTGACACGCTGATCATTCCCCAGCAGACAGGATTCTCTGTGTTGATTGTTCCCGAAATGGCAGCCTTGTCCAAACCACTCTGACATTGAGTATCTGACAAATCGCCGGCATTGGCAACCAGATGAATCATTGTAGCCTTTTCCGTGACAGGCACTTTCACTTTGTAAGTGTTGTTGGTGCCCGACACAAGTTCGTAAGCGGAAACGCTTTGGTTCGACAGGAACACACCTTTATCATCGTAAGCCACTACGTTCAGACTTTTCAATCCCGTATCGCCAGCCCTTGTCAGTTCCTCTTTTGAAAAGTCGGGAAGTGTGATGGTGAGCGTGATGCCACCATCTTCCAGTCGGCTCCCATCTGAAGGTGCCGAGCCTCCGTCCTCGTTCAGAGAGTCACTGCAACTGCTCAATACTAACAGTGTCAGCAAAAGTGATAATATCTTTTTCATATTAATTCTCATTGTTTATTTCCGTTATCATCAGTCCAATCACCACTCTTAGGTACTCCAGGATGCCATGCAACAATTGCGCCACCTTTTCTTTCAATCCATCCTGTATCGCCATATTTCTCATAACTTCTACCTCCGAAAAGGACTTTGGACTCATTTGTATCACCAGAGTTGTTCTGAATCAAAATGATTTTCTCGTGATAGCCTTTCACGGCTTTCAACTTAATCTTTGTCACATACCATTTTTTTCCACCAATTGTTTCTTCAGAAAAAGTCATGGAGCCGTTCGATTCTGTACGACTACCTACTTCATCGTAAAGTGTCCATTGTCCTGTCAATTCGTTATTAGAAATTCCAAAGTTACAAGACCATCTCTTGATTTCATATGGAGAATACACTGTATATGTCACATTCTCTACTTCCGGTCTTTCGTCGAAGATGCGGTATGTAGGGTCTGATGTCGGGTCATAGAGTATCCATCCCTCATGGTCTTCGTAGTTGAAAAGAGGAATACCTGGTTCCATGTGGTGAGGACAGCGGTGGTAGTCTGGACCATCATTGTTGTAACTGTAGAAAATCATCAAAGTCTCACCTGGCTTGATTTCCCTATCTGCTTTGTTATGATTATTATGTCCCTTAGCATCTTTTGGTATTTTGTAATAATACCATCCCGGATTATTTGCGGCCCCAGTCATACGGCTGTTTCGCCCAGCAGGACCGTTCCCTCCTGGATTCGTATAATAGCCGGTAAAATACCATACATTCTTCTCAGGTATATCAGTACCATCACTTTCACCATATTGATAATACATATATAAATTATGGTGATCTACATTAATGGCATTGCTCCCTTTATCCTGTAACCAACCGTCATTCCAATTATAGTTACCTCCCGACACATCTACATTTTCGTCAAGAGTCCCCTCATATTTAGCATCATTGTATTTTCTGTCATTGATAGCACGGAAATAGATATAGTAATCACCGAATGGAGGTTTTACAACCACCTTGATAGTACGCTCTATATACTTACCGTCAACCGGCTCTTTAGAATGAGCCTTAAAGTAATGCTCGACAGTGGTTGTAGGGTTATTTTCTGCCTTCACAGAGATTGTACCCTTTGCATCAGTATAAGAATTTTCCAGCTTGATGGTGATTTTTGAAGAACCGACAATTGAATAGTCCTTATCAATCACAATACCTCCCAAGTTGGTAACCCATGTAAACTTCTTTGTGTTAGTTTCAGCACCAGCCTCATAAAAAATGGTTGTCTCCAGGGGATCAACCTCGAAAAGAGGCTGAATATTGTATTCCACATCCAGATACTTTATCAAGTTGTTGGCTTTTACCCAAATCTTAGCCTTGCCTTCCTTTTCTGTTGCCGAATAAGCGGTATAAGGAATCGCAGGATTGATGGTGAATATGATACGGTCATTATACTTCTTTGCGGCAATGATAAAGTCCTTGTCCTTTCCATCGACTCTGATTTTCTTGTCGCAGCCAAACTCCACGGCGGCAGCGTTGGTCTTGTAGAAGATTGAGTCGTTGGTGAGCGAAGTTAACTTGGCTCTTGTCTTGTCTAACCACAGCGTGGTGTGGCTGAAGTCGGCATCAATGCTCATTGGCTCCCAAGGCTTGATGAAGGTCTTGCCGTCGAGAGTGATATTGCCCAGACTCTTGATGTTGCCGATAATCTCGTAGTAGGTGCCACGAGGGAAGGTTGGAAGCTCTGTAGTAGAGCTTTCATTCTGCTTGTGACCTAACGGAATGATATACTTGTTGTCGATACTTTCATCGATGCTTCCTTTAATAGCCAGTCGTGACTGCTGGGAAGCATTGGCGATGTATCTCTCCGGCAAATAGTATGTACCCTGGAAAAGCCATTTGGCTGTGGCATTTGTTGGATTGGCAGAGCCTTTGGCTCCTTCGTTGAGGGTGATTACATCTTTGTCGTTTATATTTGCATTAGCATCATTTCGTTCCCACGCATCCCCTTGATAGTAAAGGCCATTTTTGTTATTGGCAGCATCATATTGATTACTCTCAAAGCCTTCTGCATATTCTTTACTAACTTCAGACTGACTGAATTTTCCATCCCAACATAGAGATGTGCTTGGAGATAACTGCTGCGCAAGAATATTCTTGATTGAAAAACTTTTGCCGCTGAATACTTTTGCTTCATCAGGATCGAATATGAGATTCAACTTTACCTTGACACAGGTGAACTTCAGATTTGCGATAACAGTTGCTGATTTATCTGTCGCCTTGATTTCTGTTTCTGTAGTTTTGCCGTTGATATCCTTTGGCTCATATATCATCGGAATATTCGTGCAGACAGGCATACCTGGCTGAGCACCTGAAGGAGAATATTTCAGCACGATATTTTTGAGTTCTTCTTCCGATTTAATATTCTGATTCTGGGCTTTCAACACATCACTCATATTGGCAACCACATAGATATGGTAAGTGCCCGGCTCGATGGTGAGCTGGTAATTGGCAACGTTTGGCTCCAGCATCATGCTTGCCAATGGCGCAGGAAGATTCTCTGCTACCAGCTTTCCGTTATTATTTACAGGAAAGGCATAGAGGCGAAGATCATTGATCTGGCATTCATCTACTGTAGCATTATAGGTAGGAACCTCAGAGGAACTGCTGCTTAAAGCATTGCCGTTCGCACTGAGCACGGTTGGTACCAGCACGTGCAAGTTGCCTGACGAGTTGGGGGTATATCCGTTACCCTCCAACTCGTCGGTACAACTAACTGCAAATAAACTAGTCAGCAACCAAACTATGAAACCTATATAGATATGAAATCTTCTCATGATAACTTTGTCTTTTACTTTACTAATATCAATAGTTTAATTTCGACAAAGTGGAATCAGATTATAAGTCGGCTCGCTGTATGCGCTTGCTCCAATCGAGGATGGAGATGCCCAACTTAACGTATTGCCACTTGTCGCCTTTCAGGAAAAAGTCCAGCTTATAGTCGTATTCTCTGTCCAGGAACTCCTGTGCCGAATAGTTCATTGCTTCGAATGCTCCACGGCCCTGTGCCAGAAAATCGGCTAGATTGATGCGGACCACTTCTTCGCCTGTCTTCTTGTTCCAGATGCTCAGTATCGCATTCTTTTCGTTCTCGGTTGCTGGATGCAACACGAGGCGGGAGAACATCAGGGCGGCGTGAGCGGTACGCTCCTGTACGGTACCCTCCGGAGTGGTGAACTCGGTGGTCCAGGTCTTGTATGGGGTGTATGTCAACTCCTCGTCTGGGAGGAGAGAATTGTCGTAATTGATGTAGCCATTGGCATCAGTTATCTGATAACTGAAGTCTTCGGCGTGGATGTCGGCTGGTTCGTCCAGCTGATGCAGACTGATGGTGAGCTGCTTGGTGTCTCTGATGAGACTGATGGTATGGCGGGTAATCTGAAGATCCTTCACCTCTACGGTTTCGTTGCTCAATCCCTGCCAGAGGGTATCAAGCGGAAGAGACTGGTTTTCTACCTTTCCGACATTTCTGTCGAGTCGGGCACGGAGTTTTTCGATACTTTCTCCTGCTGCTGGAGCTTCAATGTGGAATTTGGCACCAGCCTGTGACAGCGCCTCTTCGTATTTCTTCTGGAAGGCGAAGGTGGCGAAGCGGTATTTGCCAGGTTGCAAGTCTATGCGCATGGCATAGTTAGGGTCTTTGAGGGGACGGGATTTTCCCTCATTGGCTGCATCCTGGCGAGCCACTAGGTTGCCCTGCTCGTCGAAGACGAACACGCAGATGCCGCCTACATGATCGTTGAACATATCAGCGCGCTGGACATTGTAGTCGTACTTGAACTGCAAGTCAACTCCCATATCGCAAGGAGGGAGGTCGTCGTGCATCAAGTCGTTGCAGCTGCTGAGCATGCTGCCGAGAGCAACGATGGTTCCGAAAACAGCGGTACGGCTGATAGCAGCCAAGCTGTCGAATCCCCATTCCATGCGTATATTCTTGATCCAACTATGTAACTTATTGTTTGCCATGATGCTTTTTGGTTATTATCAATATAATATTTCAGAATATCAGGTTGTGTTTCTAGCTTCCACTATGGTGAAGCAGAAAACACAACTCGTATGTTTTAACGAAGGCGGGAGCCTAAGCTCCGCCTTTCGTTGTTATTACGCTATTACAAATCTACCGTCTGTGAACGCTTAGCCCAGTCGAGGATCTTCACGCTGACGTTGATGTACTTGGTATCCTCATCGTCTGGGGTATCAGGCTTAACTTCTGGAACGTCTGGATAACCAGGACCGCTAATTTTCTCGATTGTGAGGTCGTACCAGTTGTTGCGAAGCACACCGTAACGGCCGAGCCAATTCAGGTTATTTTCCCCATATGTATCATTACCTTCTTTCCAAGGAGTCAAGTCGTCACCGAAGTGCTTGATACGGGCAATATAATAGCTCTCGCCCTTCTCGTAGGTCTTGATACCTACACCATTAGTCTTGTCAAGGCCGAGTTTGTTATTGAGCTTATCGACTAAGCCAGTAGTATTAACCTTTTCTGTTTCTCCGTCCTTAATTGATACATTTTCTGTAGTTAAGAAATGTGTACCTCCTTTCAACAAATCTCCTTTTAGTTCTACAGTAGGGTCGGTAGTCATACCCAGAGCATCTTTTGCTTTACCGGCAATTTGAGCTTTAAGAGTTTCCGTTGTCCAAATGTCAGAACTGTTACCAATCATAAAGAAGGTCTTGTCTGTCGCAGAAGCCAAAGCATTTGGAGTATAAGTTGCCTTAAGAAGAACACGAGTGGTCTGACCTTGAAGCATATGAGTAATGTCGAAGGTGTTCTCCAGGCAATACAATGGCTCTGTTGAAGTATTCCAATCTGCGTCAGAACCATCAGCTTTTACTAATGTGAATTCCTGTCCACATGCATCTTTGTCTGTCAAGCTTTTGCTGTAGTTAGGGTCAATACCCCAATATACACGCTTGAAAGCACCTGTAGCAGAAAGTTGACTAACGAAGCGGGATGTCGCTGGCGCTGTACTTGTAGTAGCAGCTTCATTCTTCCAAATATCTGCATAAGCAGGAATTCCCGCTGATGTTACACCACCCTTCAAACCTGCTGTAACGTGTACTGGGAATGAACTCTTGTTGGTAACATCCAAAGCCCAATTTGTGATTTTTACGTCATCGTTACTATATTTAGATCCTGAAGCCTTGGCTCCTTCAAAGTAATCCTTTCCAGTACCTTTACCTACAGTAACTTTAGCCAAGCCACGCTCTACGTGAACAGTAGTACCTGGTTTGCTATGAGCCTCTTCCTTAGTTCTATAGATACCCTTTATTTGAACGAGGGTTGTTGGCTCTTGATCTACAGCTTTGAATTCTGGAGCATTAGCCATATAGAAACCATTAGTATTATCTACAAGTTTTTCCGCAGTTGCCTTTGCTGCAACATTCCAATCTCCATATGTAGTGGAACCAGTAGGAAGGGTAACCTTTGCAGCATCGTTCTTATCTTTATTGTTAAGGATAACCAATGCATAGTAATTATCATTACCAACCGTAGCCTTCTCAAGCTTTGCTGTGATAGTGGCTTCAGTAGTGATACCATTATCATCTGTATTGTCCTTCTTCCAAGGCTCCAAATTTCCGAGTGATGCCTGCTCTACAAACTTGTATTCATTTTCAGATGATCCATCCTTCTCGAAAATAAGGAGTGTAGCATCGTTTACAGCATACTCAGAAGCTGTACCTCCAGCAAACACGTCATTTGCGGCACGTGTACCACTTGTTGTAGGCAAGTTGATTGTGATAGATGCATAGCTTGCACCTGATTCATTCTCACCAGAGCCATTACCCCCCCCTACTACTAAATCGTTGTTGCTAGAGCAACTAGCAGTCATAGCAGCCAAAACTGCCAATCCAAAGAAATGTTTAATTCTCATAATTGATGTGATTTTATTGTTAGTTATTACTTTTATTGTTCCGCCTTCATTTCCTCGTAGATCTTTCTGATGCGTTCAGCTTCCTTCGAGTTTCCTGCCTTGGCAAGATGCTTTTCGGCAGAAGTAAGATCACCTTTCTGCAAATCTGTGCAGGCGGCATTGAGATTGGCTGTCTCATCATCAGGGAAGAGACGGACGGCAATATCAAAAACCTCGTTGAACTCTGGAGAACCAGGCTCATAGGTCTGTGCCACCAGATACATCTCCTGTAATGACAACTGCTGAGGCTTGGTCTTCAGGATCACCTTTGCCTCCTCAATGTCGAAAGGACGAACGGTATAGGTTACCGTATAGTCGCTGTGGCGCAAACGAGGATAAATCTCACTCATGATGTAGCGATAGCTAGCCGGATAAAGCTTCTTGATTTTCTGGTCCTTTGCATCGGGTGCCAATGATGAGTTGGCAACGGCAAGGATGGCAGACTTATCGGCTAAGTTGCTTGCTTCCACCTTCTTCTTGAATCCTTCCCAGTCTTCTGGGGTGGCGTGATAGGTGAAGAGCTTTTTATCGATGGTGTAGAGATTGCATACATAATTGCGCAGGGCAGCCGCACGATTGTTGGCGAGTCGCACATTGTTGTCGTAAGGACCGTCTGGCGACGCATAGCCATGAATATCGATATTGGTGATGCTCACATCCTTGTCGTTCTTTACGAGGTCGATGGTGGATGTAATCTTTCTCAGCTCAGTGGCATTCTCACGGAAGTCGGCGAGGATATCGCTCTTGTTGAGTTTGAAGCTCAGGTAAGCTTCACCCTTTTCGGCTCTCACCTTGATGGCTTCAGCCTTTGGCTTCACGTAATGATCGCGACCAATCTTGGGTATTGGGTTGATGACCGCCATCTGGGTGGTATCCTGATCCATCAGGTTGCCGCATCCGCAGAGGTCTTCCGTCATGGAGAGGTTGAAAGCCTTCATCCACTTCCTGTAGGGAAGGGTCTGTGAGAAGAGCACCTGCTGCTCGGTATCATTTCTGCGTCTCACTACCACTGCCTGGCTGTTCTTCAGTTTGCTGCTTTTGCGCAGGTATCTGATGTTCTGGTTTTTGCCATTGATGATAATGGGATTCAGGGCGATGGTATCTTCTCCGGCAATAAGCGGAGTGAAAACCAGCTGTTGCTCTGATTTGAGCTGCAGACTATCGAGATGGAGTCGGAAAGCAACCTTGAGACTGTCGCTTTTCTTCTGTGTCAAGACGCTGTCTATCAGAATCTTGCCTCCAGCCAACCGTAGCTGCGAATCATCTATCTTCTGGGCTTGGACAGTCAGTGCGCTCTGTGCAAACAGAATGCAAAGGGGCGAAATGACCGCATAAAGCTTCATTTTCTTCATATTCTTCATCTTGTAAAAGAGGGTTTGATTTTGGTTTTTGCTATCTCGGTGATATCGTTCCTAGAATGCGTATATCAGGGAGAGGGCGGCTTTCGTTGGACCTACATAGTTGCGGTGGTCCTTGTTAAGACATTTGTCACATCTTCCGTAAAGCTTGTATGGGCTGTAGATGTATCCTAATCCGATGGATCCTTCGAGATTGAGGTGCTCAGACAGCAGCCATTGGTATCCGTAGGTGAGACCACCACCGACATACCAGCCTTCGTAATGTCTTCCTTTCTCTGTCTTTGGCAAGATGCCGAAAGGCAGGTCCACATTTTTTACGTTGTATTCACCTCCAAGGGCATGGATGCCGAAAAAGTGGCCTCCAAATTTCTGGCAGGTGTACCAGCGGTACTCTGGCATTACGTTCCAGTAGCGCAATTTCTTGTCGCCTGAAAACTTCCAGGGATTCAGAGCGCCGAAAAGCTGAAAAGTGCTTTTCCTGCCCGTGCCTATTTCTAGACCAGCATTGAGCGAGGTGGTTGCCAGACCAAGCAGGTTGGTCTTCAGTGCTACCTCTTGCGCTCGGGTTATTACTGTTGAGAGAATCAGCAGTAACAACATCGGTGTTCGTTTGAACAATCTCTGCTTCATCATCATAATTTTACTCTGTTGATTTTCTTTCTTAAGGATAATGCTAGTTGATTATTCTTATTTATCTTCATTTACTTAGTTGTATAGGATAAGCCTTGCAGCACGATTGAATGCCGTTGGGTTTCCTTTTCGGTTGCAAATGTAGGAAGATTTTCTCAAAGGAGCTTCAAAAAATTGATGGAAATCAAGGAAAATGAAATGCAAACGTTTGCATTGCTGTGCAAAGTGTGTGGGAGCACAATTTAGGGGGAGGCCGTCCGAAAACTTAATTAGGGAAGCAAACAACTGAATTGAGCATT
>ERZ779851.1614-NODE-1614-length-19285-cov-4.780083_pt1 | contig 19285 bp, 13 predicted proteins | sample MGYA00511094_ERZ779851 | MGnify/ENA primary metagenome ERZ779851 (study PRJEB29588, sample SAMEA2155512) | human gut metagenome | biome: human gut; feature: human-associated habitat; material: faeces | place: Denmark | collected 2008/2010 ...
ATTTTTAATGCCTTGGCTTATTTTTCTTTCCAAACCTACCACAGAATGTATATTCCGTGGTAAAAATTAATTTTTAGGAGGAAGAGGAAAATGGCAGGGATCTTATTTGTTATATCATTTGTTTATCTTGCTATAGCACTTCTCGCGGCTACAAAATTTGACGAGATTGCAAGGATGAAGGGACACAATACGGGCTATGCGGCATGGGTGTTCTTCACGGGAATATTCGGCATGATAATGGTTGCCGCACTGCCTGACAGAGGCGGAAAAGAGCAAAAGGAAACGCCGAAGCCCGAAGAGCTTCCGGAGATTTAAGAGGTGCGCTATGGGAAGATTTAATATTGTTTTCGACATGGGAAAGCCGCTGTATGCGAAAGAAACGAAGATCATCATCGAAAAAGCGGTTTTGACAAAGGACAATGAAACCGGTAAAGTTTTCGCGCAGATCAAGATGAAAAATGTGCTTGCAAAAACACTGATCGCCGTCAAAGCAGTGCTGACGGGTTATGATATTTCCGGCGAAAAGATCGAGGAAGAGGAATTTACATATCTTGACCTTGCCGTGAATCAGGGTTGTGAGTTTGGGCAGAAAACGCCGGTCGAATTTCAAAACAACACCGTGCGCTCGTTCAATGTTAAGATCACGGAGACGGTCTATTCCGACGGGTCAAAGCTAACCGGAACGGAGTCGGAATATTACCCCGTGCCGGAGCCGGAGCTGTTATCATCTAAATTATCTAAAGCTGAAATCGAACAGTACGAAAAGAGCAATGAAATTTCAAGCGCCGATTATATCGTCACGGAATTTTCCGACCTCTGGATATGCACCTGCGGAAAGATGAACACCATAGACAGCAATTCCTGCTACTCCTGCGGTGCGTCGCGTGAAAACCTCAAGCGCACACTTGATAAAGATTTGCTTGATGAGGAAATAAAAGAAAGCATCTATAATAAGGCGATAGTAGAATACAGGCCTAAAAACAAGGATTGCATAGGTCGAGCAATAGAAATACTCAAAACAGTTGGAAGCTACAGGGATTCCAAAGAACTGATAGCACGGTATGAGGCTGAAATCGCCGCGATAGACAAAAAAGCGGCCGACAAGGCAAAGGCACGGAAAAAGATGGCGGCGAAAATAACCAGTATTTTCACCGGCGCTGCGGCACTCTGTGTGGTGGTTGCTTTGTTGTTCAATTTTGTGATAATCCCGGGAATTATAACGAATAAATTACGCAAAGGCAATTTTGAAGTTGGAGACACGGTTGACTTCGGCGACTACCACGGAGCGGTTGAGTGGCTTGTACTTGACAAGCAGGACGGCAAAGTTCTTTTGATCAGTAAATACTGCTTAGACGCAAAACCTTACAACGAAAAGTATGAGCCAGTCACATGGGAAACCTGCACGCTCCGGCAGTGGCTGAACGGTGACTTCATTAATGAAACATTTTCAGGAGCAGAAAAAACACTGATATGCGATACATACTTGCAGAATCCGGATAACCCAAAGTGGGGCGCCGACGGCGGGAACGACACAACGGACAAAGTGTTTCTTTTGAGCATAGATGAAGCAGAAAAGTATTTTGCAAACGATGAGGCGAGAAAAGCTAAAGCAACAGATTATGCAAAAGTACATGAAATCTATGTTTCTATAGTAGATGATGGTATTTCTCGTTGGTTGTTGCGTTTGCCCGGTCGTAACAGCAAAAGTGCTACATTTGTTTACAATGATGGGTCTATAAACGATAACGGCAGCAGTGTGAATAGTAGCGACTATGGCGTTCGTCCTGCGATGTGGGTAAATATCGGGAAGTGAGACAAAACAAAAACTCTGTAATCGTTACAGAGTTTTTGCTTTGTAAAAATGGGATTATGGGATCATATTCGGGCGCGGGTGTAGGGATTATAGATAGCGCCCGAATATGAAGAGGCGTTTTCGAAATTTCACAACAAGGTTTTTCTGTAATTAGGGAGTAAAAAACCTTGTTGCATTATGAAAAGCGGACTGAAAACGCCCCTTAAAAATGCACTTGCATTTTCATTTATAATTATAACACAAAAAAACGGCTGTGACACAAAAGTGGCATAAAATGCACGTTTAGCGGCATAAAAGGTAAATAAAAGGGAATAATTCCCAATTAGCCTCTTTTTGAGAGTCGAAATTGCGTTAAAAGGCGAGGTAAAATTGTCGTGAAAAAGGAGGGGGCGAGGGTGATTTTTTGTGAATCGGGATGGCATTCTTGGTGACTTGTAGAAAGGTGCGTTGATATAGTGAGTACAATAATATCTCTCCCTCAGTCACCTGCGGCGACAGCTTAAAACCGCCCTTGCGGTTTTAAGAACATGCGACAAAACCTTGAACGGTTTCTCGCACCTAACGGAAAAAGACTCTGTTGTTTTTTCCGCCACGCCGTTTAGCAAGGGAGCCTTTAAAAACTCTGTAACGAGTACAGAGTTTTTGCTTAGAATTCAGTATGTCGGCCACAGCTTTCTCCCGCTTTGTGCAAGAATTGTACAAAAGATAAAATTATGAGCGTTTTTGTGTTTTTGCGTTGACTTTATGGCGAAACGGTGCTATAATGAGCGATAGTTTGTGCCGGGAGAGTGAAAATTATGAAAAAAGACGCTGTGAACGCAACGCTGATAGGCGCCGTTTGCATCATTTCCTACATCGTGAGCTATTACATGCGGAATGTTCTTTCCGTGTTGACGCCGGATATGATTGAGACCGGGCGATTCACAAAAAGCTACATCGGAATGCTTTCCTCGTCGTACTTCGTTTCATATGCGGTCGGCCAGCTCATAAACGGCATAGCCGGAGATGTTTTGAGCCCGAAAAAGATGATCGTAACAGGACTCATCATAGCCGGACTGTCAGCGATGTTCTTTCCTTTTACCGATGTGCACGCCGTGCACTTCGCGTGCTTCGTGCTCCTGGGCTTTTCGCTTTCGATGCTCCGCGGCCCTTTGATGAAGGTCATCACCGAAAACACGAGCACCGACCGTGCGAGGATAATCTGCCTCTTTTTCTCGGCAGCAGGCTTTCTGGGTATTTTCATTGCGAGCATAACGGCCGCAATCTTCGAGTGGAACAGGGCGTTCGTTGCGGCCGGGATTATGGCGTTCTTTTTCGCACTGTTTGCGTTTTTTATGCTGACATATCTTGAAAAAAAGAACTGCATTAAAAAGTTCACCAAGGGTGAGAGAAAAAAGATCGACATTGCCGGGATCTTCAAGATCAAGAACTTTCTTTTCTATCTCGGGATCGGAATGCTTATAGAGACCGTCACATCGTCCATCAACTTCTGGGTGCCGACGTATCTGACCGAGGAGCTTTTGTTTGACAAGGTCACCGCGAACATGGTGTTCTCTGTTATGTCCGTCATCAGGGCGGCCGTGCCGTTTTGTGCCTTCTTTATTTTCAAGCTGATGCACGAGCGCGACATTATGATCATAAAATACTCATATCTTGTTTCGGCGGCATTTTATCTTTTGATGCTACTGCCGCTCGGAAGATGGATAAACATCGGCTTTTTCCTGCTTTCGGGAATGTTTTCGCAGATCAGCGCCTCGATGATGTGGAGCATATATATTCCCGGGCTCGGGAAAACCGGAAAGGTCTCCGGCGCGAACGGGATTTTGGACTGTGCCGGATATGTGGGCGCGGCGCTGTCCAACATGGTGTTCTCATCGCTCATGGGAGTGATAAGCTGGAACGGAATAATCTTATTGTGGGCGGCGCTGATGATGGTCGGCTGTATTGCCGCATTCATTAAAGAAAAAAGACCGGATTAACCCGGTCTTTTTTTGCGAGTTATGACGTTTTCGGCCGAGTTCTTACATTTGTGTTGAAAAGCAAATTAAAGTGGAGTAAAATTAATAAAAAACAACAAAGAAGGGCGATTTATGAGGACAAAAAAGTTTTTGGCATTGTTACTGGCATTGGCACTGATGCTTTCTGCAGGAAGCGTTTTTGCGTACGATGACGGCGTAGTGTTCGATCATGACACGACGTGGGCCGACGGTGAAAGGCTTTTTGCGGCAACCGTTGCCGGTACGACCACCGTTACGGTTGCCGGAACGGTGAACGTCGAGGACACAATTACTATCACGGGCGATGTTACAATCAACGGCGGAACACTTAAAAGAACAAGTGCTGCGGGGACATTATTAAGGGTCAACGAGGGCGCAAAGCTGGAGCTTAACGACGTCACGATTGACGGCGACAACATCGAGATCAGCGCAGGCGCGGCAATTTATATTGTCGGCGGCACGGCCGTAATGAACGGCGGCGGGATAATCAACCATAAAAAGACCGGAGGAAGTGACGGCTCGGCCGTATATATCTCCGGAGGAAAATTCACGCTTAACGGCGGCACGATAAAAAATTGCGAAACAAAAAACTACGGCGGTGCCGTTTACATGGGCAACGGCGCGGAATTTGATTTTAAGAGCGGTTTGTTCGAGAATTGCAAAACCATAAGCAACGAAACAGGTTACGGCGGCGGTGCGTTCTATGTCAGAGACGCGACGCTTAAGATGAGCGGCGGCACAATTAAAGACTGTTCGTCGCATGTTGGCGGTGCGATCTACAATTCGTCGTACGGCACGACGGTAATCACCGGCGGCGAGATAAAGAACAACACTTCACCTCTCGGAGGTGCAATCTTCCACAGCTGTAAGCAGGGCGACAATGCGCTTTTGCAGATCGGCGGCGACGCTGATATTGATGTTGGCAACGACATCTATCTTATGAACGGCAGCAGAGTCGACAAGTGCATTGAGATCGTTTCCGCAATCAGCCATCCACTCATGCTGACGGTTGATAACGCGGACGAGGGCAGAGTGATAGCGACAGCGGCTGAAGGCGTTACCCTCACGGATAACGACATGGCGAAACTAAGAATCAGCAATGCAGACTATTCCTTGGCGCTTTCGGACAACAAAATTTCACTTACAGAGAAAACTGAAGAATCCAAGGAGACGCTCTTTTTGGGCTTTTCGGCCAACGGCGGCGAGGGTGAACCGGCCGGCATGAACAAAGAGGTCACCTCCGGCGAGAGCGCAGAGTTCATAATCCCGGACACTGAGCCTTCAAGAGACGGCTTCACCTTCCTCGGCTGGTCGACCGATAAGGACGCTTTGACAAGCACATACAAAAAGGGCGACAAGGTCACTGTCAGCCACAATACCTTGCTTTATGCTATCTGGCTGGCGGACGACGCACCGCAGGAGGAGAACGAATTTACACGCGCTCTTTCCATAACGGGCTGGACATACGGCGACGAGCCGAATGCGCCCGACGCGGCGGCAAAGTTCGGCGAGGTTACATTTAAATACGCATCGGAGCGCGACGGGGAATATAGCGCCGAGGTGCCCGTGAACGCGGGAACATATTTCGTTTGCGCATATGTCGCGGAGACTGAGGCCTATAAGGGCCTTACAAGCGAGCCTGAAGAATTCACGATCGCACCCAAAACGATAAATAATGCTGTAAAGCTCAAAGCGCCCTATAAAAACGCGGTTGCCGAGACAGAGCTTGAGACCGAAGAATATAATGCGACAGTCACCTGGAATCCTCAGGTCAATGGAAGATTTGGCTATAACACAGCGTATGAGGCGACGGTCACCATAGTGCCCAAGGCAAACTACACCGTTTCCGGAATCGCGGAAAACGGCTATAAGTTTGACAGCGCTATTTCCGTTTCGAACGCGGAAAACTCCGGCACGGTCACGGTAAGCTACCGTGCGACAGGTAAGAAGAGCTCGTCCGGCGGCGGTGGCGGCACGGGAAGTGCAACGCTTCTCACCGTTTCGTTTGAGTCTAATGGCGGAAGCAAGGCCAAAAGCGAGAAAGTATTCAAAAATTCGGCATTGAAAGAGCCCGCGGCGCCCGAAAAAGAGGGCTTCACCTTTGCCGGCTGGTATTCAGACAAGGAGCTTAAAGAAAAATATGACTTCTCCGAAAAGGTGACAGGCGCGATGACGCTTTATGCCGCATGGGAGAAAAACGACGCTCCGGCAAAGGAGATAATCCTCACCGTGGGTGAAAAAGAGGCTGAGGTATTCGGAAAGACGAAGAAAAACGACGTTGCACCCAAGATCGTGAACGAAAGAACGATGCTTCCGGCGCGTTTCGTTGCGGAAAACCTCGGCGCGACCGTTTCGTGGAACGAAGAGGACAGAACCGTAACGATCAAGGGCAAGGACGAAAAGGGCGAAGAGGTCGTTATTATAATCACGGTCGGAAGCGACAAAGCGACCGTGAACGGCAAGGAGGTCAAGCTCGATTCACCGGCCTTTATAGAAAACGGCAGAACATACACACCTTTGAGGTTCATTTCGGAACAGCTCGGCGCAACCGTTAAATGGGTTGAAAAGGAAGAAAAAGTCATCATCAAAAGAAGCTTTTGATAAAATATCTAAGGGCTGTAAAAACCTCGGTTTTTACGGCCCTTTTTTCATGATTTTCTTTTAAAAATATCAAATTTGGGTTGCATTCCAATAAAGTTTATGATAGAATGAAAATGCGTAGATTACGCAAACGAAAAAATCACTTTGCCGAAAGGCAAAGCGCACAGCAAGATGAAAATACACTCCGGCAAAAAATGAGTGCTTTTTTAAACTGTAAGACATTGAAGAGCAAAAAAGAGGAGGGCTGGACAAGGTGAAAAGAAGATTTCTCTGTATGGCGATGGCATTCTCGATCATATTTTCGCAGTGCGCCGTGACGCTGTTTGACGCGAAGGCGGCGGACGCGGTCGAGTATGACAGGGTGAAGCCGGAGGCGGCGATCCTTAACGCCAACACCGGAACGGAGACGGCATTTTATGAGAGCTTAAAGACAGAGGCTCATAATAAGGACTATCCCGGCTATTACAACGCAGTCGGGCTGTTTTCGGGCGGAAAGTTCACGCCGCTGTCCTATGACTCGGGCGTTTATGACGATTCGACCGGGACGGACGACGGAAGGATCTATTTCGGCGGAGAGACCGGCATGTGGGGAAAAAGCGTGCTTCGGGAAATCTTAAAGTCTGACAAAAACCTTGCGGTGAACTTTTCTGCCAGCTTATATAATAACATTCACTCACACAAGGGCAGCACGTTTAAAAAGCAGGACGTTAAGGCTTTTGAAAAGGCGAGCCTCTTATGTCGAACAGCTGGTGCGCGTCGCACTCAGGCGCATATACCGATATGGAGACAGAATATGCGCGCTTCGGCGACTATGACGGGATAACGGACGGCTATCATACTCTCGGATACATAAACGGCACTGTCGGCGAGAGCGCATTTTTGAAGTTTGAAAAGTCCGCCGTTACATATGCGAACGGGAATAAGACCTGTTCATGCGGCGGTGCGGCGGCGAATAAAATGCTCATCACCTACCGCGATATGAAAGCGCCCTGTGCGCCCGAACTTAGCTACAGCACGGACGGGGGCAAAAATTATAAGAAAGCGAACGAAAAAGGCTATATCGGTACGGGCACAACAATCATTTTGCGCCTCACCTTTGACGAGCCGATAAGATTCGCGGACGACGATAAGAACCACGGTGATCTTTACCTTGAATTGAGACAGCGCGGCGCGACGACCGGTGACAAAAACCCGAGGGCAATGCTAAAGGCGCTTTCGGGTAACAGCCTCTATTTTGAATATACCGTTAAAAAGACGGACGGGACGTTCCGCGTCGCGGGCGTTTACTCCGATTCGCTTTTCGGCTCGGGGCTTGAATTAAAACAGGTCGTGAACGATAAAAGCTTCACGCTTGAAAAAAGCGGCGAAGGCTTTGCCGAGACGACCTCGTATATCACCGATATCGCGGGAAACGCGATCACAAAGTCGACCCTGAGCCTTAATGTGGACATTGACAACGAGCCGCCCAAGGTGGACGAGGTCATCTTCGACGCCGAGCTTAACGATACAGAGGTGACAGAGGCGCTCGGCTTTGATGATGATAATAACAGCCACAGGTATCTTGGCGAGGGCGACAGCGTTTCTGTTATGATCAGGTTAGACGAGGTGACCGACGCGGTGAAAAAGACCTCGATCTACAGTGGACTTACTGCCGTCACCAACATTTTGGTGACGGGCGGAGTTGTGAATTCAAACCTCGGCAATATGGCCATCTCCGGGCTTTCGACAAAGAAGATAAACGGCAAAAACTATCTTGCCCTGACCTCTTCGCACGCGTGGAACACGGAGGCGGACGGAGAAAAGGACAGCGTGACGGCATTTTTGATGCCGACGATCCCGCCCGAATTTGTCGGCGGAGAGGAAAATCACTGCGCCGTCATCGCACTGACGACGACGGACAGCCTAGACGGCGTGAATATTTTCGGCTACAGCACCACGATGGGCAACCACTGGTATCACATGACGTTTGAAGAAAATAACGGCATATACTCGTTTGACACAGTGGAGAGCGACGGCGGAACGAGCCCCAACGCCGCATATTACTCCACGAACGGCCATATTCAGGGCTGGTGGCGCGATATAGTAAAAGGAAAATATTCGGGTGAGCTTGAGATCGCCGTTCTTTCCGGCAAAAAGGCGGCTTTCGTCCGCTATCCGGACGGCACGGGCACCCCGAGCGTGGACAGATACGCGCCGGTCAGCGCCGGAAACAGCGAATAATCCGTTTCAAAGCAGAGCTTTATGCTTCGCATGGTCGGCGAGTCGGAATCCTTTGATAATGTGACGCTTACAACCGATGAGAACATCGCGGCGAAAAAGGGAAGCTTCCCCGTGACGGTCGCCGACGAAAAAACGGTATCTGACATTTCGGGAGTGATGTTTAACGCCGTTATCGGGAAGGATAAATTCGGCTGGAACTATGATAACTTAAAAATCGAGGACAGCTTCATTATAATAAAAAATGTAAATTCTGGCGCGGAGGAGCTTAGGGTGAGGCTTTCGGGCGCGGCAACAAGCCGCGACGGCGAACAGCTTAAGATGAGCATTAAGATCCCGGAGCACAAATTCCCGACCGGAATGTATGATATTTCGCTTTTCTTAGCGTGCAGAGCAGGGAACGGAACCGAGGTCTCGCTCGGGGATGACGTGTTTATCGACGCGACAGAGCCTGACAACAATTTCTCGCTTTCGTCAATACTCTACACGCCGGCGTCGTCTGTTCGCCATGTGGAGCTTTCAAACCTCGGCATCGGTCAATCCGAGCGCGTGACGGGGTCGGGCACGATCTATCTTCCGTCGTACGGCCAGTTTGACAAAAACGCATACCACTCAGATCTGTACACGCTGACAGTCTCGACCCCGGGGGAGACGGTCGGCCGCTACTTAAACAAGAATATGGACGCATTCTCATATTCCGGGCAGTATTCAGTTGTAATGTGGAACACGGACGAGTCGCTTTCGGGCAGAGTGATGGAGTTAAACGTCTATGGAACAGACGAGTCCAAGGTCGTAAATAAATACGGTTCGAAAGGAATGGAGAACGGCTTAAAGGGCTTTTACATCATAAACCCAGGCGATGAGTTGGCCGACGGCAACGATAATCTTTACTTTTTGGCAAATCGCGTGAACCCGGACGGCTTAATATAGTTTTCAATCAGCCCGTAAGGCCCGCTGAATCCTTCGTTTGGAAAAATAAAGACGATTCGGGAAGCTATTTTAAGTCCGAATGGATAAACTCCTTCCCCGTGACGGAGAACGGCGAGCACGAGATAAGCTATTATGATGTTTTCGGAAAATTAAGAACCGAGACGATCGACCTTGTCGACACATTCATATATAACGGCACGGACTACGGCATTCACATTGAGCTTTCGCCCGAAGAGAACACGACCGAGCACGTTCTGGTTTCCGCCAAAGCGCATGGGGACGGCAAGGTCATCTTCAAGGAGCGCTATGATGACGGCGAGATGGCGATGACTCCCGTTGAGGGAAGCGCGACAGAGCCGACAGCTGAAAAGACCGTCAAGGTCACGGAAAATCAGTGGGTCAAGGTCTACAGAACAAACTCATCGGGCTATATCGGAAGAGACTCTGTAAGCATAAAGGTTTATGTCGACAATATCATCGACGGCGCACCCATTGCAAATGTTAAATACTATGTTGAGTCGCTGGGCCGCGAGTTTGGCTATGCGGAGCTTTCTGACTATATCGAAAAGTACCACGGCGGCACTTTCGAGACAAACGGCAGGGTGACGGCGTACTATAAAACAAGCCGCCATGTCACACCGTTAAACGACGAGACACACATTTACACCTCAGAAGAAAAGATTTATACATTTAGATATGTCGATGATTTCGAAAACGAGGGCAGTGCGGACGCACCGCTCCCCGAAGGGCTTGTCTTAACAGAGCCCAAGCTTCCCCCGGTTGACAGGGAGGCGCCGATAGTTTATGTCGATATATATGCAAAGCGTTTTGAAAAGTACTCAAAGGAGGACGCGTTTAACGCCTCATCATCTGCCGCATTGATGAAAGAAAGCTTTGACGCGGTCGGCACGGTTCAGGGCTACAGCTTAAAGCTCACCGTTAAGGACGAGTCGCCCTATGAAATTAAGGTGACTGGCTCTGATAACGCCGTGCTTTCGGGCAACAGCATAAACATTTCATTGCCGGAGGACTTCACCGTCACCGTGACGGACGAGGCCGGAAACGCAACGGAATTTACCGTTACAGAGGAGATGCTTTCCTATATCGATAACATCGTACCGCGCGCGAAGACCGAGATCGTGAAAAACGGAATGTACACGCGCGAGGGCTATATCAGGCTTTACGATGTGGACGATGAAGGAAACGAGCTCACGGGCGCGGGTCACAGCGTGACGCTTGAGACCCCTTCCGGCCTCTTAACAGAGGACAGAAACGGCGAGACGTGGTACAAAGTCCCATTTGACAGCAATACATCGGTTCACTTCACTTTCCAGGACGAAGCCGGAAACTACGCCTCGGGCGACATTTATGTGACGGATATTGACACAGAACCGCCCACACTTTCGACATCTTGGTCGCCCTCATACACATATGAGGAGGACGGGGAGACGAAGTTTGACGACGCGATGCATACGGAGGGGCCGACAAACTCAAACATTACGGCGCACGTTAAGGTCTCATCTCCCATCATAAACGCTGTTATCGGGACTGCGGATGGCAGAAAGACCGTGATCGCGCCGGACGGTGTGAGCTATTGGCTCGTCTCCGGCGGATATGTGACGGTCAAAGCCGCGCCCGACCTTATCACAGTCACATATGAGGATAACTATGACGGAAATATTAGTATCAGAGTAACGGCACAGAACGGGCAGACGGCGGAAACTTACCTTGCCGCAGTCGGGAATGTTATCGACAAAAAGAGCCCGTCGGTTTCGTGCGATTATGAGCCGCTGGTAAGAACTGGCTCAGGCGCGCCATACGGCTACTGCGTGACGGTGACGCCCGACGAAGAGGTTCGCTTTATGAATAAAGGCGCGAAAAACCCGGACAGAACGAGGGCTCTCTACAGCCCGGGCGAACCGCTTAAATTAAACTATTATGAGGACACCGAGGAAGAGCTCATCTTCACCGACAACGCCGGAAACATCGGGCGATACAAGGTGCAAGTCTCGGGGCTTGACAAAAAAGCGCCGGTTCTTACGCTGATATATCCCGACGGCAACCCCGATCTTATAAAGCTGACGGCGGAAAACGTCTTTATCACCGTCCGGAGCGACGAGGACTGCACGCTCTATGCCGAGGATAAGACCGTTAGCTTAAAAAAGGACGTTGATAAAAAAATCGAGCTCAGCGAAAACGGCACGCACGTTCTTTTGGCTGTCGACGGTGCGGGAAACAGGTCTGAATATACTGTCACCGTCAACTGCATTGACAGAACGCTTCCGATGATAAGCTTTGATTCTTCGACTGTCTACGGCTTTGCCGGCATGACCGAAGAGGAATTAAAGGCGCTTCTTAACACCGGCTACACCGCGTGGAACAATGTGGAAAAAGACTCGTGGCCGAAAGTGAGCATCGACACATCTGAAATCGACACCGCCGCGGCCGGCGCATATAAGGCCTACTACACCGTGACGGACGAGGCAGGAAACAGGCATCACCGTTCCGAGGTTTATCCGCATTCTGGGAAGCGGCACGCTTTACCTTAAGGTAAACGGCGAGGCGGTGCTTCCGGACAGCACGAAGGAGATAAAGACCGGCAAGGTGACGTTAAGCGTCTCCGGCTTAAAGGACGGTGAGCCCTACACGGTCAAAATAAGGCGCGGATTAAAGAGCAAGGGGCAGATGAAATACTTAAAAGAGTCCACCGTTAAATTTGAAAACGGCGAATGCACGATAGAGTCGCCCGGATATTACACCGTTTTGGTGACGACACAGAGCAGACAGACGGTGCTCTTAAGGCTCTATGCAGAAAACTGACGGAAAGGGAGTAAAATAATATGAAAAAACGAATTTTAGCATGGATCATATGTTTATCCTTGTTTTTGACAATAGTTCCGGCATCGGCGATAAATAGCTTTGCCGAATCCCTTTCCGGCGTCAAAACGATCGACAACGGCTATATAAGGGTATATGTTTCGGAGGAGAACGGCGGCTTTTCCGTTTCCTTGGCGGAGGGCGACAGGCTCAAAAAATCGGACAACAACAAAAAGCTTTTGTATCACGACGGGGAGTATGACACATCGTTCATCTCGCTCAAGATCGGCGAGGGGAGCGAGGCAAAGGAATATCTCTTCGGCGGAAAATGCGACACGTCGGAGCCTTTAAAGGTAACGCAGGCCAAGGAAAACGGCGAGATAAAAGCCGAGTGGGCGGTGAATAATATCCGCTTTACACAGGTCATCTCTCTCGCGGCCGACGCGTCAAACGAGCACGGAATGGTCTCACTCTCACTTTTCGCGGAGAATAACGGCGAAGAGAAAAAGATCCGGGCCAGAGTGCTTTTAGACACGTATCTCGGAAACAGCGACTTTGGCTATTACATGCTTTCGGACGAAAACTCAAATGTCACGGCCGTAAGCTCCGAGCGCGTGGTGGAGTCATATGGCGGCCTTTCACTCCAGAGCTTTTATGCGTCGGACTCTCTTACCGACCCGTCGGTCGAGGCATATTCGGTGAACGCGACGATTCTCTATAAGGCGGCGTTTGCGCACTGGAACAACCTTGCCGCGTCGTTATTTGAGTTTGAGGCGGACGAAACTGTCAGCGTGTATTACGAAAACTATCTTGACGCGGCAAAGTTCGGCTCATCAGCCATCTGCACGGAGTTTGACGGCGAGCTTTACACGAGCGATGCGCGCACGGGCGTATATAAAGGAAAGGCGATCTTCACAAAGATAGAGCAGGGCGAGCCTGTGAGCCTTATCCCGTATGACGAGAACGGCGCAAGGGTGGACGAAGAGAATTTCACGGACGGCACGATAAGCCTCATCTGGAACTCGGCGGCCGGAATCGGGCAGACGCTGGCCGGTATGGTCTTTAAGCTTGCATACGGCCAGATGGGCACGATGAAGGTCGAGGTCGAGAAAACAGAAAAGATCGGCGACCAGATAAAAAGGATAAAAGAGACGAAAAACTGCGGCGTCGTTTCCTTCTCGGCATCGCTTGACCTTTCATTCACCGGCGCGGCCGGCGATCCGAATGCGGAGGGGACAAAGCGCGACACCTACTGGTCGAAGGCGAAGGACATCTGGCAGTACTACCGCGAGGATCAGAGCCTCTATCAGTACACATATAACGCAGGACGGATAAATCAGCTCCGCGATTTTTCAAAGATCGACGAGCACACCGAGTTTGACGACGGTTCAAAAAAGGTCAACGCCTCCGTCATGGTGCCCGACGTGCTTTTCGGATGCGGCGAGGGCTTCGTCGGCGTTCATTTCAAGGTGAATGTCGGGCTTAAAAACTTCGTAAGCTCACTTCCGTCGATTCAGGGCGAGATCGAGGTCAACACGATAAACGACTGGTCGTTCGGCGTTTCGGGCGAGGTGGAGCTCGCGACCTTTACGCTTGAAGCGAAGGTATCGTTCAAGAGCCACGACGACATTCCTGTTCCCGACGAGCTTTATGTGTTTGTCGGCGGCTTTAAGCCCGGAATTAATATCGACGGATTCGGCGTTGTCTGGATCACGGGCGCGGGCGGCGGAGTCAAGAACCTTTATGACACGATATTTTTATCGCAGGGAGTGCCCCCGTTAAAGCTTCTGCTTTCGACGAGCTTCAGCATCGTTCAGGTGCTCTCGTGCAAAAAGGCGACACTGGCGGTCGGCCTCACCGGAATCAGCTTAAATGCCGAGGATATAACGGTGATGGACATTCCGGCGCTCACGGTCATCAACAAAATGGGGCTTTCGGCAGAGTGGTACCCCGGCCTTGACTTAAGGGCGAACATTGTGGTCAACCTTTTTGAAGGCATCATCTACGGCGACTACTATATCCGCGCGATATACAGCCGGGAGGATGTGGTAAACGGGGCGGCCGTTTCCAAAACGGAGATACACGTTGGAAATAAAAACACACCCGACGCGGCAACAATCCTCTCCGCCGCGCCGGCAGGAAACTTGATGTTTGCCTTGAAGCTTGGCGATGCGCCCGTTACGGGCTATAAGGTCACGGTGTATAACGAGGATATGACCCTGACCGAGCTTTCCGATATGGACTTTAAGAAAGAGGACGGCAATCTTATCACCGTCGGCGGTTCATACAGCGCGGCGGCGGAGGACGGCTCGGAGGTAACGACAGGCCTTTCCGGCGGCAAGAGCTATTACATCGGCGTCACGCCCTATAACGAAGCGGCCGGCTCGGCCGTTTACGGGAAAGAGGTTTTATCGGAAAAGCTCTTCCTTCCCGAGATGACGACGCCGACAGTCGACATAACGGCAGACAAAGAGAAAAAGACAAGAACCGAAGAGGTCATAACAGAGTCCGGCAGGTCGCTTTCCGAGACTTTGGTATTCACGGAAAATGATGTCACATTCACGGCCGCGATCAGCGAAAAAGCCTCCGGCACATGGCGCCTTGACTCGGGCGGGGAGACGGAGTTTATAAATTCGGACAGCGTGAAGATCGCGCTTTCTGAAATCACCGAGGGCAAGCACAGCCTGACAGTCAAAGGAAAGGACTTGGAGGGCGACGGATTTATCGCGACCTATGTGTTCACGGTGGACACATTAAGCCCCAGGCTTTTGGCAAAGAGCCCGGTAAACGGCGCGATGTATAAAGACGGCGCAATCGAATTTTCCGGCGTGACGGATTCTGAGGCGATATTCACCGTTAAGTGCGATGACGTGACGGTAATTGACGGCGTTCCGGTAAGTGAGATGGGCTCGTTTGACCCGTCGACCGGCGTATTTTCCGCAGACCTTGAAATTCCCGACCCGGACGGAGAGATGAGAAAAACGCTCGAGATCAGAGTTTCGGACGACGTCGGAAATTCCGAGACCAGGAAAGTCGCTTTAACAAACGGCGCGTTATCCGAGATCAGGAGCATCGCGCTGACGTTTGACGGAGCGACCGTCGGCGGGAACATTAAGAGCACCGAGGCTGTGTCCGGCAAGATAGGCGCTGTCGCGGTGATGAACGACGGAACGATAATTAAGTTAAATAATGACGATCTGGACTTTTCGTTCACGGCGGTTTCGGGCGAGGCCGAGCTTAAGGACGGCGGCGAATTTACCGCATCAAAGGGCGCACAGGGAATCATCACGGCGCGCCTCGCGGCGACGGATTCTGCGTTCTACAGCTCAAGCGCGTGCTTCGGAGCGGAAAATAACGGGTTCACGGGAACGGTTTCGGTTTCGTCGACCGTCGGCGGCAAGGTCACCGGCGCGGGCACGGGCGGCGGCGAGAATAAAAAGGCCTCTCTCCGCGCTTCGGCCGGCGAAAAGGTCAGGGTAAAGCTCCCGGCAGGCGTCAGCGCGAGCGACTATCTTCCTTATTACAGCGACGTTGACTTAAATAAGACCTTCATTCCTGTTTCGGCCGTGATAGACGGTTATGTGGTATTCATTGCACCCGTTAGCGCGACATATTATTTCGGGCAGAACAGAAAGACGTTTGTTGATATTTCCGGCCACTGGGGCGAGAGCTATATTGACTTTGCGGCGGAACGTGATATACTAAAGGGTGTGGGTGAAAACCTCTTTGACCCGGACGGAACTATGACGCGCGCGATGTTCACGACGCGCGCGGAAAACGCGGCGGTAATTAAACGGTTCATCGAAAAAATACTTGCATAAAAATTAATAAAGGGGGCGCGGCAAATGAGAACAGCAGGAAAAATTCTATCGGTAATACTCATAGTTTCTCTTTGCCTCGCCCCTTTTTCCGTGAGCGGAAAAAAAGAGGTGAAAATAGCCTTTTTGGACAGCGGAGTGTCGCTGAAGCACATTGATCCGGAAAAAGTCCTCCCAGGCGAAAACCTCGTCTTTCCGGAGAGCGACACGTCCGACCGCATCGGCCACGGAACGCTCGCGGCCGGGATCGTGACGGGCTCTGAAGAGCTTTCGCTTCCCGGCGTTTCGGACGGCGCCGTGGTAGTTCCGATCGTGTGCTACGACGCATACCCCTCCGGCGTTCACGAAAAGGGCGACGGGAAAATGCTCGCCGAGGGGATATATAAGGCCATCGATAAATACGACTGCGACATAATAAACTTAAGTATGGGCATAACAAGCGACGATGAAGAACTTAAAAAAGCCGTCGAATATGCCGAGGAGAAAAACGTCGTCATCGTCGCGGCGGCCGGTAACAGCAATCTGGAGGACCCCGAAAGGGTGTATTACCCGGCGCGCTACGACACGGTCATCTCCGTCGGTTCGGCGGACGGGGACGAGGCGGCCGCCTTTTCGCAAAGAGGAAAGGTGGACGTTCTGGCGCAAAAAAGCTTCCTTTCCGTGTCCAACAAAAACTCAAAAAGGCTCATCACCGCGACGGGGACGAGCTATTCCGCGGCATATATATCCGGCGTCTGCGCAAATATTATCGCCGAAAACGGCACTTTGCCGGCGGCAAAAGTGCGCGAGAAGCTCTATTCTCTGGCAGTCCCCTTAAGAAGCGGAGGGAGCACTCACGGCGTCGTCGACTCACGGCGCGAAACGGCAAAGATGATGACAAAAAGACTTATCGCATTAATAAAGGAAAGCTCCGGCTACTGAAGTGACCGGGGCTTTTAGTTTGTTCACAAAATATTTTTAATTTTTTTTAAAAAAGTACTTGACAAGCGGTAGCAAAAGTGGTATAACATTGTTAGCACTCGGGAAGAGAGAGTGCTAAGAAAAGAGAAACCGCTTGCCGCATGTGCCGGAAAAAGGTTCGGCATTTGTGAGAAAGAAGGTGAGACAGGTGGAATTATCCGAAAGAAAAAGAAAAATATTAAAAGCTATCATCGACGGCTATATCGAGACCGCCGAACCCGTGGGCTCCTCCACGATAGCGAAATATTGTCTTAAGGATTGCTCGAGCGCGACTATCCGTAACGAAATGGCGTACCTTGAGGAGATGGGGTATCTGGAAAAGACTCATACCTCGTCGGGAAGGATTCCTTCCTATCTGGGCTACAGAATTTATGTGGATATGCTGATGGAAAAGTACCGTCTGACAGTGAGCGAGATGAACGACCTGGCGCACAGAATGGAAACGAAAGCGGCGGAACTTTCCAAAATCGCAAAGCGCGCCGGAAGGACGCTTTCATCCATTACAAATTATCCTTCGTTTGTCATAACCCCCGCGACGGACAGTCTGAAGCTTAAAAGCGTTCGGCTGATCGTTGTGGCGGACTCTTTGGCGCTCATCGTTTTGGTCGCATCGGGAGATGTGATAAAAGACAGAAGGATCAAAGCACCGAGAGATTTGGATCAGGGAACTGCCGACAGACTCTCAGGAATTATGACGGAGCTTTTAGCGCATAAAACTTTTGAAGAGATGGACTTTAACGCTTCGGTTTTCCGTGAGATCTCAAAGTTCTGGCCCGAATTTGCACATGAGTTTTCGGACTTTGTCAAAGAATCGCTCACAGGGGGCGACGGAGAGGTATACTGTGAGGGCGCGGCAAACATCCTGCGCTACAGAGAATACCGCGACGCGGACAAGGCAAAGGCGCTCTTAGATTTCGTCGGCGACGATGACAATCTTAAAAAGGTTGCCTCCGAGGCGGAGCACGATGACTCGTGCGTGACGGTCATCGGCGAGGAAACGGGGCTTTCGGCACTTTCCGATTGCTCGCTCGTTGTGAAGTCCTATTCCGCATCGCCCTATATGAAGGGCGCGATCGGCATCATCGGCCCGTCGAGAATGGATTATTCAAAGGTTATGTCCACATTGGAATATATGGCAGAAGCAATGGATAATATATTAAGGCAAATAAAATAGGAGAAAAGTTATGGCTGAAAAAGAGAAAAAGAAAAAAGCCGAAAAGGAAGAAGCCGTTAAAGAGACCATGAAAGAGGAAACGGCAAAACCTAAAGAGGCTGAGGCGAAAGAGCCCGACGAAAGAGATGAAATGATAGACTCTCTTAAAGACAAAATTTTGAGAATAAGCGCGGAATACGATAACTACAGAAAAAGAACCCAGAAGGAAAAAGATTCGCTCTATTCGGTTGCGAAGGCGGACACGGTGGCGGCGTTTTTGCCGCTCTTAGACAACATCGAAAAAGCGGTGAAGACGATGCCCGAGGTGACAGAGGGTGAGTGGAAAGCCGTTTCCGACGGGGTGGCGCTTATAAAAAAGCAGCTTGAGGAAATCTTAAAAAAACTCGGAGTGACCGAAATTCCGGCGCTCGGAGAGCAGTTTGACCCTGAGCTTCACAACGCAGTAATGCACGTTGAGGATTCGGAAAAGGGCGAAAATACTGTTGTCGAAGAGTTCCAAAAGGGCTTTAAGATAGATGACAGAGTGGTAAGACATTCTGTCGTTAAGGTTGCAAATTGATTTAATTGATTGGAGGAATATATATGTCAAAGATTATAGGTATAGATTTAGGTACAACAAATTCGTGCGTCGCGGTTTTGGAGGGTGGCAAGCCCGTCGTTATCGCTAACGCAGAGGGAATGAGAACGACCCCGTCCGTTGTCGGCTTCACAAAGAGCGGCGAGAGACTGGTCGGTCAGGTCGCAAAGCGTCAGGCGGTTTCAAACCCCGACAGAACGATCATCTCCATAAAGAGAGAGATGGGTTCATCCTATAAAGTAAATATCGACGGCAAGGACTACACACCGCAGGAGATCTCCGCGATGATCCTGTCCAAGCTTAAGCAGGACGCGGAGAGCTATCTTGGCGAGAAGGTAACAGAGGCTGTTATCACAGTTCCGGCATACTTCACGGACGCTC
>ERZ779851.1620-NODE-1620-length-19276-cov-25.912752_pt1 | contig 19276 bp, 13 predicted proteins | sample MGYA00511094_ERZ779851 | MGnify/ENA primary metagenome ERZ779851 (study PRJEB29588, sample SAMEA2155512) | human gut metagenome | biome: human gut; feature: human-associated habitat; material: faeces | place: Denmark | collected 2008/2010 ...
ACATCGACCGCTGAGCCGCGAATGACAAAGATTTCTCGCTTACGCTCGAAATGACAATACGAGAGAATTCCTAGCTACTAATCCCTAATCCCTGGCTACTCATCCCCGCTTTCAAACTTCGGGGTTTAACGGGCTGCGGTAGCCGCTTTTTCATGACTTTCTGGCATCGCCCCATATATATTCGTGGCGAAACCGCCACCTTCATTTCTGATTCCTCATTCGGGCAGAGCTTTCAAACGGAATCAAGGGCCAGCACGCTCACGGGCTAACCTAGAACCTTGAACCCAGAACCTTGAACCTTAAACCATTATCTCTAAAATAGATAAACTTATCTAAAATGGTTATACATATATCCGCTCATATGTTATAATGGGAACACGAAATAGAAGACTATTTCTACTTGCGGCATGGCTGCGATTTCCTATAGGAGGACCTCAATATGATTACCGAACGTGAAATATTCCTGACCGATCCTGAAGAAAAAGCAAAAGTTGTCGAATTCCTGAAAGGCTTTGATCTGACTTTTACGGGGATCATTGACTATACCATGGGACTTTTTGATGATGGCAAGCTCATCGGCACTGGTTCGCTCGGCGGGCGCGTCATGCGAGATATTGCGATCAGCAGCGATTATCAGCGAAAAGGTCTGACTCACCGCATCATCAGAAACCTGCAGGGGGAATCCAACCGCCGCGGGATCAATGGAAATCAGATCTTCACAAAGCCGAAGAATGTACCGGTCTTTGAACACATGGGCTTCAAGTGTGTGGCTGTCGCTGAGCCGTATGCAGCGCTTTTAGAGTCAGGCACAGATACACTCGAGGACTATCTCGCGCGCGTGCGTACCTTTCTGGGCAGCGGGGAGGGGAAGAACCGCGGTGCGATCGTCATGAACTGCAATCCTTTCACCTTGGGACACAGAAGCCTTGTCGAGTACGCGCATAACAACTGTGATGAAGTCATCATCTTTGCCGTGCAGGAAGATAGGAGCGTCTTCCCCTTCTCGAACCGATTCACCCTCATCAAGCAGGGCGTGAAGGATATGAAGGGTGTCGAAGTCATTTCCGGCGGGGATTTCATCATTTCCAATGCGACCTTCCCGACCTACTTCATCAAAGGCACGGATGAGCTCGCCGCGCAGACGAAACTGGATGCGACCATCTTTGCTACCCGCATCGCACCTGCGCTGAATATCACCGTACGCTTCGTGGGCGAAGAACCGACCGACAAGACCACGCTGGCCTACAATCAAGCCATGCGTGAGGTCTTCGCTGAAAACGGGATCGAGCTCAAAGTCATTCCCAGAGAGCAGAAGGGCGATCAGATCGTTTCCGCCTCCTCGGTGCGCCGCGCTCTCGCGGCAGATGACTGGGAGACCGTCTACCGCATGGTACCGAAGACCACGCTGACGTACCTTCGAAGCGAGGATGGGCAGAAAGTGATCCGGAATATCAAGATGCAGGAAGCATTCAAACAGATGGAAGGAAAAACGAAATAACGAGAAAAGGCTAAGCTATCATGGGATGGCTTAGCCTTTTCTTATTCCTGGTGACTAGTGACTAGGGATTAGTGACTAGGGATTCGGAGCAAGCGGTGACTGAAATAGCGCAGTTGGCACGCTGACCGTTCTGCAAGAAAGATCTCTCGCCAACGCTTCCGATGACGACGGCGCGAAGCGCTATCAAAATTCCGCGGCGCTTCCATATTTTTATGCGCCGCACCACCACTCCTCACTCCTCATTCCTCATTCCTCACTCCTAACTAGAGCAAGCGAGAGGCTTTCAAACGTAATCAAGGGGCGGGACGCCCCAAGGGCTAACCCTGAACCTGTTTCTAATGTCAATCTTGCTTTATAAAATAGTTGACCAATGTTTTACAACTGATTATAATAAGAAAAAATAGTAAACCAAACATTTCCTGTATAGGGGGCATTTCTATGCGAAACGAAATTCTGGATTATTTCCGCAAAGCCAATGGTCAGTTTATCTCCGGCGAGCAGATCTCCCGGGATCTGCATGTGTCGCGGACGGCCATCTGGAAGCATATCAATATTTTAAAAGAACGCGGTTATATTTTCGAGTCCAGCACGCGCAAGGGCTATCGACTGATCTATGCGCCCAATCTTTTGACACCGCTGGAAATCGATAGCGCGCTGCACACGGAGACCTTTGGCCGTCACGTGGTCTATCTCTCCAGCACCACATCGACGAATGAAGAAGCGAAGAAGATTGCGCGCGAAGGCGCAGAAGAGGGGACCATCGTCGTAGCGGAGGAACAGACGGGCGGTCGCGGACGTCTCACGCGCTCCTTCTACTGCCCCTTTGCGAAAGGGATCTGGTTTACGCTGATTCTCCGTCCGAAATTCTTCCCGATGGAAGCGTCCAAATGTACGCTGATGGCAGCCGTGGGTGTCTGCCGTGGGATCCGCCGTCTGGGGCTTCAGGACGCGGGCATCAAGTGGCCGAATGATATTCTTTATCACGGCAAGAAGCTGGTCGGCATCCTGACGGAAATGTCTGCCTCGATGGAAAAGATCGACTACATCATCATTGGTGCCGGTATCAATACAGGGATGAAGAAAAGCGAATTCCCGGAGCTCTTCCGTGAAAGTGCCACCTCTTTCCTGGCAGAGGGAATCGATGTTTCCCGTAAGGATCTCCTCGCTGCCATTCTGGCGGAGCTGGAGAAGGAGTACGAGATCGCACAGACACAGGGCTTTGACAAGGTGCTTGAGGACTGGAAAGCTCTCTCCGTCACCTTAGGTCAGGATGTCCGCGTCATCATGGGCGAGGAAAACTATACCGGCAAGGCGGTCGACATCGATAAGGATGGCTGTCTCCTTGTCGATACCGGTGAAAAGGTCGAGCGCGTCATCGCAGGCGATGTCTCCATCCGCCCGATCGATGCGCCGCTCCCGAAACGATAAGTGTGGTTGGCAGGTAAGTGGTGAAAAACAAACGGGTTCTGAAGGGTCAATGGGTTCAACGAGGGGCGGCGCAAAATAATATGGGAGCGCCGCGAGTTCAGAAATAGTGGCATTCTCGTATCGTTCCTCTTTCTATTTGCGGCTGAGCCGCCACCACAAGTTTGAAAGCAGGGATGAGTGGCTGGGAAGCGGGAGTGGCTGGTAACTAGTGACTGGGGTTCTCTGGCATCGTCATCCCGAGCGTAGCCGAGGGATCTTTATTGCACTGCAGGAAATCAGCGTGTATGTGCTGAGGAAAAACGGTGTCTTGGTGCTGTCTCACATCAGGCAATGAGCTTACTGCCATAGAGATTTCTCGGTTACGCTCGAAATGACGACGGCGCGAAGCGCTATCAAAATTCTGCGGCGCTTCTGGTTTTTATGCGCCGCACCACCCCCGCCCTACCTATAGAACTCGTTGAACCCTGAACCCTTATTCCTCATTCACGAAAGAAGGTCTTTCCTTTGGAAAAAGGACATATGCATGATATGATCAGTGCCGCTTTATTTGCGGGCATTATGGCGATCCTGTCACAGTTTACATTCCCCATCGGTGCTGTGCCGATCACGCTGCAGAGCTTCGTCTGTGCGCTGGCCGGCGGTGTACTGGGACGGAAGTGGGGCGCGATCTCCATCGGACTATGGCTTCTCCTTGGGATGCTTGGCATCCCGATCCTTACCATGGGGAAGGCTGGCATCGGCATCTTCCTTTCTCCGGTCGGCGGCTACTATCTGGGTTTCGTTGTCATGGCCTGGCTCTCGGGCTTCCGCTTGGCACAGAAGGGACACTTCGTGCGCCAGATCGCCTGTGCGCTGGCTGGTCTTGTCTGCTGCTATGCTCTGGGGACGGTATGGTTCATGGGCTATTTCCAGTACGGTCTTGATAAAGACATGCCGCTGTGGACGGCGCTCACCATAACGGTCTTCCCCTTCATCGCCTTTGATCTCATCAAAGTCATTCTGGGTGTCCTTGCCGGTACCCGTATCCGTCAGGCGCTGCATCAGGCAGGATTCTATCCGTCCTTGGAACATTGAGCGCGTAAAGACGTATTGATCTCACCTGAGAAGCAGTGTGCTCTAAAAACGTTTCATCTCATTTTGAGGTGAGACGTTTTATTTTGGACTCGCGATCAGACCTTCTTGCTGGCAGCCAAGCATCCCTTCGTATCTCCCATTCCACCTTTTTTATTCATAACTCTTTTTGCATGGGATTTTTCATTCATATCAGAATAATCATTTTTCCCTTGACAGAATGGAAACTTTGTTGCATGATACACATGGTAACAAGGGGGATGATTTCAGAAGGACAAGAATACCCCTTGAAATTATTGGCTATGCGCCATTCACTTGGAGGAGATGCACATGCTTCTTGCTTTTGATGTAGGAAATACGAATATCGTCTGTGGTGTATATAAGGATAGAAAATTGATCCGTCACTGGAGGGTAGCGACTGATACCCTCCAGACCGCGGATGGATACGCTGCACTGCTGGGCAATCTTTTCCAACTGACTGGTCTCAGCTTCAAAGAGGTAGAAGATATCATCATTTCTACTGTCGTCCCCCCGATCATTCCTATTCTGGAAACGATGTCTCAGCGCTACTTCCATACGAAGCCGATCCTTGTAGGACCTGGCATCAAGACAGGGCTGAATATCCTCTATGATAACCCGAAAGAGCTTGGGGCTGACCGTATCGTGAATGCCGTAGCTGCCGTGGATGAGTACAAATGCCCTCTGATCATCATTGACATGGGTACTGCGACCACGTTCTGCGTCTTAGATACCAAGGGCAACTATCTGGGCGGTGCTGTTGCACCGGGCATCGGGATCTCCATGGAAGCTCTTTTCCAGAGAGCTTCGAAGCTTCCGCGCATCGAGCTGGTCAAGACACCGAGCATCATTTGCCGCAATACCGTTTCCGCGATGCAGGCAGGGATCTATTACGGTTTCGTCGGACAGATCGATGAGATCGTGAACCGCATCAAAGAGGAACTGAATGAGAAAAATGTCAAGGTCATTGCGACCGGCGGTCTTGCCACTCTCATCGCGAAGTCTTCAAAGACCATCGACATCGTGGATCCGATGCTGACACTGAAGGGGCTTCTTGTCCTGTATGAAAAAAATAAAGCGGATAAGAAGAGAGAAGCGTAAGAGAATGCCGGATTTACAGGTCCTGCGCTGATGGCCTGGAAAGTGGCAGCGTTATGTAACATTATCTCGAGAATGTTTCGATCATCCTGGGTAAGGTGTTTGTACCTTTTATTGCCTTTGTTGACAATCATTTGAATGTAACCTCCTTCATGCGCAAGATTTCTCGATCTAAAGTCTAGCAAAAGGCGGTTCTACATGTAAGTGTTACTTTTACCGCTGATCCGGCACTTACTTTGAAAATTAATGTAATAATATATAATGCTTAAAGCATCTTGGCTTGATAAAAAAGAAATGAAATTCATGCTTTCTTTTTGCTAGAACAAGAAGGAGGGAGGGATTAGAAAACGAAGACTAAAATATTAATTATAGTTGCTTTATCTCTTTTAGTAACCACAAACGTGTCTGCATATCAAATTGAAAAGGATGGGAATGTTGTTCCGCTTTTTAAAGGATATGAAATTAGTTTCGAGTATTTTAAGAAGGTGATGAATGTAAAATGTCCGCATGACGGAGGACTTTCTTCTTTCTCTGTCGCTGGAAAGCAGGTATCTCTAATTCGGACAACGGACACATGTCCTCATGTTCCGGTCGTATCAACGCCTGCGCTTACGATTTATCAGGATGATATTCCCTTTTTGATTGCCGATGATTATTGCGCATGGAAAAAAGGCGCGCAGAACTCCGCATTGACCGAAACATGGGATCGATATGCTAAATAAAAACCTCACTGATCTTTTGATATGATCCCCCTAAAGCAGACAAGGTAAATAACCAAACTGCTTTAAGGGGATTTTTTTATGGACAAGAGGAAACATTCAGCAGATTGGATGCTTGCCAGAGTGAGAGAATATCTTTCCGGTAAAGGTTCTTACCGACAAATCGCTAGGCTGAATGGGATATCCGAGAGGAGTCTTCGTGGCTGGGTAAGGGAATATGAAGAACAGGATGCGGCCTCCTTCATGGGAAGAGCAAGGAATGCCTTCACGTGAATCACGAAGCATGTTCCTGTATTGTTCATGTGCTTTGCGTGAAACGTAGAGATAACGCTTTAACCGACAGCTGTGGCGCTTCTTGCAGGCGTTACAAACATAGGGCGGCTTTTCGAGCTTAGGGCAGGATTCATTTTATTGCCTTTGTTGACAATCATTTGAATGTAACCTCCTTTATGCGCAAGATTTCTCAATCTAAAGTCTAGCAAAAGGCGGTTCTACATGTAAGTGCTACTTTTACCGCTGATCCGGCACTTACTTTGGAAATTAACGATTCACAAAATGTTTCATCATGCAACCGTGATAATATATTATTTCTCCTACCCTCTTGTGTTATACTGGTAAATGCACAGGAGGGTTATTTTTTATGACTTACAACTATAACAGGCTTTGGAAACTGTTGATTGATAAAGGCATGATAAAAACGCAAATGCGCTTGCAGACAGGTATCAGCACAAACATACTTGCTAAAATGGGAAAGGGCGAACCTGTTGTAATGGAAAGCCTTGCAAAGATTGCAACCGCCTTGAATTGCGGGCTTGACGATATTGTAGAAATAGAAAAGAAATGCGAGGATAAAAAACATGAAATATGAAGATTTGATTTTTAAGATTCCGCAAGAATCTGCTACATACAAGGAAGATTCCGAATTTGTGATTGGACAGATTACCGCTATTTTGGATGAGCGAAAGAAAATAGGCGATGACAAGATTATCATCAATACAAATTTGAAATCCGGCTTGCCCCTCGAAAACATCAATAAGATTGCGGGTCCGATGATTGAAGCATGGGCAGGTGAAGTATTTTCTGGTATTCGTGATAATACGAACAATGAATATCAGCTTATCAATGTTGAAGCGCAAGAACGTCTTGGAATGGCCGACATTATTCTTCAATTTAGAAAAAATGGTACTGTATTAACCGGAAATGTTGACGTTAAAGCAACTGCTAATGATATTCCTAATAGCGGTAGAGGTCCTAATATTACTTCTTTTTCAAGAATACGAACCGCATATGTAAAAGACCCAGATTTTATGTTTATTATCCTCTCCATTAAGCATAGAGTATATTCTGAGCGGAACCAGGAATCCGGGCTTGTTGATGGTATAATGGAAGTCGTTGACTACAACGCCTATGATTTGAAATTCATCAGTGATTCGGATATAAATTATAACCCCGCATTAGGAACAGGGCAAATTCAAATAAAAGATATTCATTATGTCACATATCAATATCGTACGACATGGGAAATGTGCCAACTACTTGACCAAAAATATTTGCATAGCACACGCAGGACTATGGATGATTTTTACAGAGAGGCAAAGAAAAATAAATGGATAAAAAACTAACAGCAATATGCGGAGATGCTATTGAGGAAATGAAAAAGATACCTGACAATAGCATTCATTTAATAGTGACAGACCCTCCGTATAATCTCAACAAAGATTACGGCAACAATACTGATAATCTGGAATTTAATGATTATCTGGAATTTTCACGACAATGGCTAAAAGAAGCCAAACGTGTTTTAACGGATAATGGTTCTATATATGTATTTATGGGTATGAAATATATTTCGTATATTTACTCCATATTAGAACAAGAACTTTCAATGACTTTTAATTCATGGATAACTTGGTATTATACACAGGGAATAGGAAAAACAAAGGGGTTTTCACCCCGACATGATGATATTTTGCTATTTACAAAAAGCCCGAAGAAGTTTGTATTTAACCTTGATGCTATTAGAATACCACAAAAATATTACCGCTCGGTTAATAATATGCGTGGTGCTAACCCTGGCAATGTTTGGGAGTTTTCACATATGCACTATTGCAATAAAAACAGAAAAAAGCACCCAACCCAAAAACCTGAAGGGCTATTTGAACGTATGATATTAGCATCGTCAAATGAAGGGAATATGATACTTGACCCGTTTGTTGGAAGCGGTACAGCATTAAGAGTTTGCCAGCAAACCAATCGAAACGGAATAGGAATTGATATAAATCCTGAATATATAGACATGGCCAGAGACCGTCTATCAGAACCATTTACAGGGTTTGACAGTATTGATGAGAGAATGAAAAGAGTTCCTAATGACTTAAATGATTCAAAAGTTAGAGAAGAATATATAAAGAATCATGTGCATTGGTTTTTGAAAAATCATCCAGACGCGTTAGCAGATTTTATGGAAGATGTTAAAATTAAATATGAGAGCAAAATGATAGAATCAGGGCAAATTGACCTGTTTGATTTTATTGCTAATGTTGAATAGAAATATACATTCAAGTGTTTGTTGCACTATGCGGCAGGCGTTTTTCTTGTCGCTTGCTTTGCCCCTGCTGTCGCTTATCATTCACTATCTTTCACGATTTGTTGCATTTTTTCTTTTTTCCCTCTTGCAATTTCTACCCGTGTCGTGTATAATTATTTGCACATGGCCGGTTAGTCAAACGGTTAAGACGCTGCGTTCTCAGCGCAGAGAGTATGGGTTCGAATCCCATACCGGTCACCAAAATGAAAGCGCCTCGATTCGAAAGGATCGAGGCGCTTTTTGTATGACAGGGGGCTAAAGAGACACCAAGGTACATGGGCGATCCCCAGGAGGGAGTCTCGGCCCCCCTTCAAGGAAACACATACTGCACAAGTCCCATGTAAAGGATCGTGCCGGCGGCCATGGAGAGCATCATCTGCCGTTTCCAGAGGTGGAGCAGCGTGGTCACAAGGAGGGCGATGGCTTCCGGGATACCGTGATCTCCGGACAGCAAAGAAACATCCTTCAGGCAGTACACGATAAGGAGTGCGAAGACAGCAGACGGCAGCGCTTTCCCCAGATAACGGATGTAGGAGGGAAGAGATGCCCCGGGCTTAAAAAGGAGAAAAGGAAGGGAGCGAGAAAGCATGGAGGCGAGAGAGCAGAGTGCGATGATGACGCACTGCTGCCAGAAGGGAAGCGGGCTCATCAGAAGCCTCCTTTCTTTTCCAATGGCTTACGATATAGTGTCATGATGAGGAGCATGAGGCCCATGGCGGGCAAGATGAAATTCTCTTTTCCGAAAAGAAGAAGGCTGCCGATGGAGGAAGAGAGTCCGATGAGGGCCGTGTAGTGCTTCTTCTCTTTCATCCACTGCTCAAGGAAGATAACGAGGAACATGGTCGTCATGACGAAAGAAAGGCCTTTCGTATCAAAGGAAATAAGGCCGCCTAAGAGACCGCCGATCGCTGCACCTGAGCACCAGTACAGGAAATTTAAGAGAGAGACCCAGAAGTAAAACCAGCCTTTGTCGATCGAGTAGGGGATGGTGGCAGAGTAGTTCAGCGCGAATGTCTCATCACACAGCATATAAATAAGGAAGGGCTTCTTCCAGCCGGTGCCGGCGTATTTCTCCAGCATCGGAATCCCGTAGAAGAGGTGACGTGCCTGCACTGTGAAGGCGACTGCGAATGTCTCGATCGGGGCAAAGGAAGAAAGCAGCATGGAGATCGTGACGAATTCCAGAGAGCCGCCGAAAATGATCGCTGCCATCGCCATGGGATAGACCCAGGAGAAGCCGAGTGTATTCATATAGAAACCGTAGGCAAAGGCGATAAACCAGAATCCCGCGAAAATGGGGAGTGTCAGTGGAAAGGCCTCTGCCAAAGCCGCCATGGCGGCGCCATTTTTCCTCATCATAAGAGTTCTCCTAAAAAATTGTTACGATGGATGAGAGTTGAATACCATCATAGACTATTTGGGGGAGAATGACAAGGGAAAAGGGGGCAGAGGCAGCCAGTGGGGCGGGGTGGCCCTTGATTACGGATGAAAGCGCTGCTTCGAGTGAGGAATTAGGAATGAGGAATTAGGAATGAAGGCGGCGGCTTCGCCGCGATCGAGGGCTCAGGTCGCAGCTGTTCTGGCATTCGTTATCTCACTTACGACGTTTCTCGCCGCTCAGGATGACGAAACGGGGCGATGCCCGAAAGTCGGCGGATAGCAGGTTTCCCGTTTGAGATTTTCTGACATCATCCGATTGACCGCGAATAGCAAAGATTTCTCGCTGACGCTCGAAATGACAGCGCAAGAGTTTCTGCCGTCTCCTAATCTCCCAGTCTTCCAGTCACTAGTCACCAGTCACCAGTCAAAACAGCTTTTTGATCTTTGCGAGAATCCCTTTCTCCTTTTTTTCTTCTTTAGGCGGCGCCGGTTTCTCGATCTCCTGCGCGGGAGCCTCCTTGGGCTTTCCGGCCTCGCTCGGGCAAAAGGGGGCGGGCGCAGTGAAGGTAGGCATCCGCAGGACCGGAGGCGCCATGATCTTCGGCTTCACGATATGACGGGTGCGGGCGGCGGGGCGGGCTTCGCTCCGGCCGTAGGGGACATAGTGGTACGCCCCCGAGGAAGGATCCGGGACATTTCTGTCGCAGATGTACTTCGTGCCGTTGAAATCAATGCCGCGGAGACGTTCAAGCAGCATGGAGGCCATGACCTGCGGGGAGAAGTAGGAGAAGGGCAGCGATGGCGCCATGCGGGCGATGGAGGAGAGGAAGGAGCCTTTCACATCGTCCATCGTCATGTGCAGACCTTTCCTGATCTCATCCATGAGCAGGATCATGCCCTTCTGCGTCGGGAAAAGGTTCTCGTAGGGCACGAGGTTATTCTTATTTCCCATACCGGACATATCCATAAAGAAGACGAGGTAAAGGTAGGGCAGTGCATAGTCATTGTGCTTGATGCGGATGTAGAAATTCGCCACGGTATAGTACATGTTGCGCAGCTTCGACCATTCCCCTGCCATGGTGTAGAGGGAGATCTTCTGCTGAAAAGCGCGGTAAAGGATGCCGCGCGCGGTGTAGGACTCGCCGCGGGCGGAGAGAGCGGTCTGCGACTCACCGATCTCGCCCTCGGTCAGACCGTAGTTCTCACGGACGTTCAGTACGTAGGCCATGTGGTGTCCGACCTCCGCCTGCCCTTCCTTGGTAAGGACGTAGATCTTCGGGACGCCATGAGCATAGTCCTTCTCCGGCACTTTGGCGATGACACGACCCACGAGCTCGGCGTGTGTGCCTTCCCCGGAGAGATCGTATCGTTTGAGGAAATCGGAGAGCGCTTTGTCCGGCAGCATGGTGAGCGTCTCCTGCGGACGGCTCATGCGGATCCAGCCGTCATCAAAAAGCTCGCCGATGCGGTCATTCGCATCACGCCCGTAGATGCTCTCTTTATAGGGTGGCACCTTGTGGTGCGCCGGCTTGCCATCGAAGTAGTCCAAGAGCAGGATGTCTTTGATCGATAGTCCCATGGTATCCCTCCTTTCTTCCGTAATTCAGATGGGCGAACGATGAAAGGTCGATCGCCCGTCACAAAAAATGGGATCGGGCATCGCCCTTCTTCTATGGACGGCGAAGCTGCCGTCACCATTTCTCTTTTGGTATCATCGCTATGTATCCATTCTCAAGTATAATACAGCCGGGGTATGCTTGGCAATCAAAAAGGCGATGCCCGTTAATGGGCATCGCCTTTTTGATCATGAGAGAACGAGGTGCAATGGGGATAACGGAAAAATTGGATCTCCGTATCGTCAGCCTTCCCCTCAAGGGGAAGGTGCCCCGAAGGGGCGGATAGGGCACCAGCGGCAGGAAAGAGAGTGGGAAGGAGTGTTTCAAGTACGTCGTTTATGAGAGTACCCGAGCGCCGCTGACGCGGTCCCCCTTCCCCGATGGGGAAGGCTTAGGCGGAGCGACGCTTCGCGTCGATTTTTTATAAAGGGCGCTGCCCGAAGACAGGTGGATAACAGGTTTCCCGTTTATGGTTTCTGACACCATCCGTTTCACCGCGAATGACAAAGATGTCTCGCTCGCGCTCGAAATGACGACACGGGAGTCTGATGTCTCCCAGTCACTCGCGGCCCCTGATCCCTAGCCACTAGTCACTATTTTCCAAACTTCTTATCATACGCTTTTCTGATGGCTTCTTCGCGTGTGAGGCCTTCGGCCATGCCTGTCCTGATCGCTTCTTCCATGGCCTCGTATTCCTTCGGGATGACCTTGGTGAAGCGGGAGTAGTAGACATCCCAGCGCGCGAGGATGGATTCCGCCTTGCGGCTTCTGGTCGAGAGGTAGTGGGCGTCGATCAGCTTCTTGACGCTTGCGATCTCCTCTTTGTCCGTGAGCGGTTCCAAATGGATCAGCTCTTGATTGCACAGGCGTTCATCGAGGTCGAGCACATAAGCGACGCCGCCGGACATACCGGCTGCGAAGTTTTTGCCCGTCTCGCCCAGGATGATGACCTTGCCGCCGGTCATGTATTCGCAGCCGTGGTTGCCGATGCCTTCGACGACGACGGTCGCACCGCTGTTTCTGACGCAGAAGCGTTCCCCGGCTTTGCCGGAGACGAAGGCTTCCCCGCTTGTCGCGCCGAAGAAGGCGACGTTTCCGATGATGACATTGTCTTCCGCACGGAAGGTGGCTTCTCTCGGCGGATAGATGATGATCTTGCCGCCGGAAAGGCCCTTGCCGACGTAGTCATTCGCATCGCCTTCCAGGGTGAGCGTCAGGCCCTTCGGGATGAAGGCGCCGAAGCTCTGTCCCGCAGAGCCGACGAAGGAGAGGGATATGGTGTCTTCGGGCAGTCCTTCATCGCCGTAGCGGCGGGAGATCTCGCTGCCAAGGATGGTGCCGGTGACGCGGTCGGTGTTCTTGATGAAGAGCTTTGCGATGACGCGCTTCTGCTCGTCGAGAGCCGGCTTGCACATGCGGACGAGCTTGGCCATATCGAGGGTCTTTTCGATCTCATGATCCTGTGCCTTCATGAAATGGTGACCGACGGTGATGTCTGTATACGGACGGAAGAGCAGGGCATCGAGAGAGAGGGTATCTGCCTTCTTGTTTCCGGTGAAGCTCTTCTGCTTCAGGCGGTCGCTTCGGCCCACCATGTCTTCGAGCTTGTGGAAGCCGAGGTGCGCCATGATCTCACGCAGGTCTTCTGCGACAAAGCGCATATAGTTCATCACATACTCGGGCTTGCCGGCGAAGCGTTTCCTGAGCTTCTCATCCTGCGTGCAGATACCGAAGGGGCAGGTATTTTTGTTGCAGACGCGGAACATCTGGCAGCCGATCGCGATGAGCGGCCCGGTGCAGAAGCTGAAGAGCTCTGCGCCCAAGAGGCAGGCGATGGCCGCATCCCGGCCGGTCAGGAGCTTGCCGTCCGTTTCGAGCTTCACGCGGTCGCGGAGCTGATTCAGGAGGAGGACCTGCTGCGCTTCGGAAAGTCCAAGCTCCCATGGAAGTCCCGCATGGCGCATGCTGGTCCGAGGCGATGCCCCCGTGCCGCCATCGCAGCCGCTGATGGTGACACCGTCGGCTTTCGCCTTGACGACACCGGCCGCAATGGTACCGACACCGGCACCGGCGGTGAGCTTGACATTGATCTCCGCCTTGTGGTTGGCATTCTTCAGGTCGAAGACAAGCTCTGCCAGGTCTTCGATGGAGTAGACATCATGGTGCGGCGGCGGCGAGATCAGGGCTACGCCCGGGGTGGAGTGGCGTGTCTTGCCGATGGCCGGATCGACCTTGCTGCCCGGAAGATGTCCGCCTTCGCCGGGCTTGGCCCCCTGCGCGCACTTGATCTGGATCTCTTTGCCGTGGACGAGGTAATTCCCCGTGACGCCGAATCGTGCTGTCGATACCTGCTTGATCTCGTCATTGACCGAAGAGCCGTCAGGGAGCGGCGCGAAGCGCTCGGTATCCTCGCCGCCTTCACCGGTGTTGCTGCGGCTGCCGAGGGCATTCATGGCTTTCGCGATGCACTCATGGGCTTCCTTGCTGAGTGCGCCATAGCTCATCGCGCCGGTACGGAAATGATGCACGATGGAGTCCACGCTCTCGACCTCTTCGATCGGGATGCTGCATCCGGCAGGGTAATTGAATTCCAGAAGGTCACGAAGACGGATGAGCGGCTCATTGACCACCTTCGCAAATTCTTTGTAGACCTCATAGCTTCCCGTGCGGCATGCCCGCTGCAGAAGGCGGATGGCCTCCGGCGTCAGGATGTGCGGCTCGTCGCCATTCCGGTGATACATATAGACATCGCCGGAGGAGAGTCCCTTGGTCCCCTTGTACGCCGCCTCGTGGCGCATCTCGGCTTCCTTGGCGATCTCCTTCAAGCCGATGCCGCCGATCGGAGAGGCGATGCCGCCGAAATATTTCTCCGCCACTTCCTTGCCGATGCCGACAGCCTCGAAGATCTGCGCGCCGTGGTAGCTCTTGACCGTGGAGATCCCCATCTTGCTCATGACGCCCAGGATGCCGTTCACCGCTGCCGTGAGGTAGTTTGCGAGCGCTTCCTTCGCGCTCTTGCCATGCAGGCGGTTCTTGTCCGCGAGATCCTTCACCGTCTCCAGTGCCAGATACGGATTGATCGCCGTCACGCCGAAACCGATCAGCGCGGCGAAATGATGGATCTCACGCGGCTCGCCCGACTCCAGAATGATACCGACATCCGGACGCACTTTCTCACGGATGAGATCATTGTGCAGCCCCGCCGAAGCAAGAAGCGCCGGGATCGCCATGTGATCCTTATCGACACCGCGGTCAGAAAGGATCAGGATATTCTTCCCATCCCTCACCGCAGCGAGCGCCGCTGCGAAAAGCTCATGGAGCGCCTTCTCCATCGCGCGGCCGCCGCCGGCTGCCGGATAGAGCAGCGAAAGCACGACCGGCTTCAGCTGGCTGCTTTCCAGATGCTTGATGACTTCCATTTCCTCATTCGTGATGAGCGGACGGTCGATAAAGAGCGCCGCCGTCCCCTTCTCATCCGGATCCATGATATTGGCCATGTTGCCGATCACGACCGAGGACGAGGTCACGATCCTTTCACGGACACCGTCGATCGGCGGATTCGTGACCTGTGCGAAATTCTGCTGGAAATAGTCGTAGAGCAGCTGCGGCGTCTCCGACAGGACCGCGAGCGGCGAGTCCATCCCCATAGCGCCGATCGGCTCCTTGCCGTTCTCCGCCATCGGCGTCAGGATATCGCGCAGATCCTCGACCGTATAGCCGAAATTTTTCTGCTCGAGAAGGAGATCCTCCGGCACTTCCGGCTCCTTCTCCTCCTTCGCCAGATCCTTCAGATCGAGCAGATGCTCCTCGCACCACTTCGCATAGGGATGCGCCTTCGCCATCGTGTGCTTGATCTCCTCATCACTGATGATGCGCTGCTGCGCCGTATCGATGAGGAAGAGCTTACCCGGTTCGAGGCGTCCTTTGTAGAGTACATTCTCCTGATCGACCGGCACCGCCCCCACTTCCGAAGACAGGATGACACGATCATCCTTCATGACATAGTAGCGCGCCGGACGCAGACCATTGCGATCCAGCATCCCGCCGATGGCGACGCCATCGCAGAAGCACATCGCCGCCGGGCCGTCCCATGGCTCCATCATGAAATTGTGATACCGGTAGAATGCCTTCTTCTCCTCGTCCATGGACGGATCCTTCTCCCACGGCTCCGGCATCATGACCATCATCGCATGCGCCAGCGAATGCCCCGCCATGTGGATGTACTCCAGGCAGTTATCAAACATCGCCGAGTCGCTCCCCGTGTCATCGACGACAGGGAAAGCCTTCACCAGCTCCGGATCGTTCGACGGGCGCGACTTGCTCTCACGCGCATTCAGCCAGTTGATATTCCCCTTGATCGTATTGATCTCCCCATTGTGGACGATGTAGCGGTTCGGATGAGCGCGCGCCCAGCTCGGGAATGTATTCGTAGAAAAACGCGAATGCACCATCGCCATCGCCGTCTTATAGTCCAGATCCGACAGATCCAGATAGAAATGGCGCAGCTGCTCACTCGTCAGCATCCCCTTGTACACGATCGTGCGCGAAGACAGGCTGGCGATATAGAAATCCGTCCCCATGCCTTCAGAAAGCGGAATGATCTTCTTCTCCGCAAGCCGCCGGATGATGTAGAGCTTGCGCTCGAAATCCATCTGATCCCGAAGCGATGGATTCCTGCCGATGAAGACCTGCAGAAAACGCGGACGGATCGAGCGCGCCGCCTCACCGATGATGCTCTCATCGATCGGCACCTCACGCCAGCCAAGGACCGTCTGTCCTTCCTCCTTCACGATCTCCTCGAAGACCCTCATCTGCTCCTTGCGGAAATCCTCATAGCGGTGCGCAAAGATCATGCCGACACCGTACTCTCCCTCCGGCGGAAGCGAAAAGCCCAGCACCTCGCACTCGCGATGAAAGAAATCATGCGGGATCTGCGTCAGGATCCCCGCACCATCCCCGCTCTTATGGTCTGCGCCCTCGCCGCCTCTGTGCTTCAGATTCTCCAGGATCTTCAAAGCATCGTCGACAATACCATACGAGCGCTCGCCGCGGATATTCGCCACAAAGCCGATCCCGCAAGCATCATGTTCATTTCTGGGGTCATACAGCCCCTGCGCCTCTGGCAGATCTCTCCATTTTTTCATGCCCATTCCTTCTCTCCTACAAAAAAAGCCGAGCGAAAACAGCGCTAGCTGCCTCGCCCGACCTCGGACCTTCCTATGAAGTGTGTAATTCGTATTATATCATGGAAGGAAATCGTTTGGAAAGAGGAAATGTAGAAATAATAAGTGACTGGGGACTGGTAGCTAGTGACTGGTAGCTAGTGACTGGTGACCAGAAGACTGGAAGACTAAGAGACGTCAGACTCCCACATTGTCATTTCGAGCGAAGCGAGAAATCTTTGTCATTCGCAGGCAAGCGGTCGATGTTTAGAACCCCAAAGCGGGAAACCTGCTATCTTGAAAAATCGTTGACAAGCCGCGCCCATTAGGCATACGATGGGATAGTTAGTGACTGGTGACTGGGAGACTGGGAGACGTCAGACTCCCACATCGTCATTTCGAGCGAAGCGAGAAATCTTTGTCATCCGCGGGCAAGCGGACAATGTCAGAAAAACGAAAACGGGAAACCCGTCACCCCCCCCAAAAACGCTCGGGCATTACTTTCCTTTATACTGCGGCGAAGCCGCCACCACCATTTCTCATTTCTCATTTCTCATTCCTTATTCTCCATCCCCCATTCATGCTATAATGAGACGACATACCCATTTCCATACCACCAAGGAGGATCTCATCCATGAAAGAATTCAAACTCGCATTCGGCCGCGGCGTGCAGTCCGTCATGCTGCCGGAAAATCATATTTCCGACGTTTTAGAAGGCGTCCCGACCCCCGCCTGCGACGTCAAAGAAGCGACCCTTGCTGCTATGCGAAGCCCGATCGGCAGCGCCCCGCTGAAGGAAGTCGTAAAGAGCGGCGACAAAGTCTGCCTCGTCGTCGCCGACATCACCCGTGCCTGGAACCGTGCCTCTGAATTTCTGATCTACGTCGTAGACGAACTGAATCTCGCCGGCATCCCTGACAAGGACATCTGCATCGTCTTTGCACAAGGCACCCACCGCCCCCACACCGACGAAGAGAACATCACCTGCGTCGGCGAAGAAGTCGCCCGCCGCATCACCATGTACCAGCATATCTCCACCGACAAATCCCAGCAGACCTACCTCGGAAAGACCACCCTCGGCACCGAAGTCTGGATCGACAAGCGCGTCGTAGATGCTGACAAGGTCATCCTCATCAATGCCGTCTCCACCCACGACATGGCCGGCTTCGGCGGCGGCCGCAAGCTCATCCTCCCGGGCGTTGCCGGCTTCGACACCGTTCAGCAGAACCACTGCCACGCCCTGGGAGCCACCCTCGGCAGCGGCCTCAACCCTGACGCCAAGCTCTTAAAGATCGAAGGAAATCCCGTATCCAGCGACATGCAGGAAGCCTGCGACATGGTACACCCCTGCTTCCTCGTCCACTCCATCATCAATGAAGAAGGCCGCATCTCCTCCATGGTCGGCGGCGACCCCTACGAAGCATGGCTCGAAGGCACGAAGGAGACCTACCGCCTCCAGAAAGTCCCGATGAAGCAGCAGGCCGACGTCACCATCGTCTCCGCCGGCGGCTATCCGAAGGACACGAACCTGTATCAGGGAACCAAGTGCTACACCACGGCTGAGATCGCCACCAAGAAAGGCGGCATCATCATCACCATGATCGAAGCCGAAGACATCATGGAACCCGCCGCCTACCTCGGCAGCTTCAAGTACAAGAACCTGGTCGATATGGAAAAGGGCCTGCGCGACTGCTTCACCATCCCCTTCTTCGTCGCCTTTGAAAATCTGAACACCGCCCTCACCCACACCGTCTACATCGTCACCCGTCCGGAAAACTTCGACATCCTCCGCGAAAAGACCCACCAGATCCCCGTCGCCACCGTCGAAGAAGCCTGGCAGCTCGCCCAGAAGCAGCTCGAAGACGAAGGCAAGACAGACTACGCCATCAATATCATCCCCCACGGCAGCGCCGTCGTGCCGTACTTGAAGAAGTAGCTGGTGACTAGTGGCTAGGGATTAGGGATTAGGGGTGATACTCCCGTATCATCATTGAAAGCGTTGCCGAGAAATCTTTGTCATTCGCGGCGGGGCGGCCTATGTCAGGAAAATTGAAACGGGAAACCTGCTATCCACCGAACCTCGGGCATCGACTTTCTTTATACTGCGGCGAAGCCGCCACTGATTGGCCTTCCCCGCTTGAGGAAGGCTGACGATACGAGAAGAACGCTCTCCGCAGTCCTTCGGGCATTTCTCCCCGCTGCGAACTCGTTGAAGAGGGACACACCGAAGGAAGCGGATGGATGGCAGCGATCTGAAAACGAGTGAGAAACCATCCGCTCCCCGTTTCGTCATCCTGAGCGCAGCCGAGGGATCTTTCTGGCAGACCCATAAACGGCCAACGTGATACAGCAGGGAAACGAATCACAAAGACGTCGATTTTCATTTTCACACTGACATGGACAACCGCAGGGCAAGGAAGATTTCTCGACTTCGCTCGAAACGACGTTACGAGAAAACCGCCTGCTGCCAATATCCCCTTTCCGATTATACTCTACAATGAATCCGCCTTTCCTTAGCGCGCAAAAGGAGCTGTGAAGAAATGAGGATTCATTTCTTCACAGCTCCTTCTTTTGTGTCCTTTTTTACTCCTGGTAGTAAAAAACAAGAGGGAAAGGGCATACTTCCCCCTTTCCCCCAAAATCAGCTTTTTAAAATTAAGCTGCCATATCCATATGTGCCTGTTGCTTCCTATGGTATT
>ERZ779851.1625-NODE-1625-length-19248-cov-9.358829_pt1 | contig 19248 bp, 18 predicted proteins | sample MGYA00511094_ERZ779851 | MGnify/ENA primary metagenome ERZ779851 (study PRJEB29588, sample SAMEA2155512) | human gut metagenome | biome: human gut; feature: human-associated habitat; material: faeces | place: Denmark | collected 2008/2010 ...
TGAGTTTAAATCCACGTTTTGACAACTAGGAGGTCATTTCATATTATCTATCTGCTTTTAAATCCACTTTACTACTAATAGTAATTCCCTTATTTAAATCATCTTCTTCATTTGATTCTAATTTAGGAGCAAGATTACCCATGTTAATATCTACAAATGATAATTTGCCATCTTTCACTTCAATTTTAACTGTGAATACAGAATGATTTTCTGCAACGATAGTATCTTCCTTGATTGATAAAGGTGATCCCATAATAATATTGAATTCTTTCTGGCTTTCAATATTACCAGCATTATCTTTTACATATAATGCATGTTTTCCAAATTCCACATTATTAAATAAGAAACTTCCATTTGGATCAGTAAGTGCATTTTGTTTAGTTGAATGAATTTCTACTTTTTTATCTTTCATTGGCTTTCCGTTTTTATCAACTAACATGCCAACAAAAGTAACTGTCTTTATTTCATCATTGTCTTTTTCTAATTGAACAATTTGCATTTCAGCATCTAATAACTTGTTATAATTTGATACAAATTCTTTTTGTGCACCTGTTAAATTGTTGTATCCTTCTCTTGCTTTATTAACCGAATCCTTATCATTTAAAGATACTTTTTCTGGTAATTGATCAATCATTTTAACAACAACTTCTGCTGCAGCTTTATCCTTAAGAACTTTTTCATATTTCTTTTCTAAAGTTGCTATTGCTGATTCAGCTTCTTCTAATCTCTTTAAATTAGGAACATAACTCTTCTGTTTATTTGTTAACTGATTATATTCCTTTCTTGCATTCTGTACTGCCTGCTTATCTTTTAATGTAATTGTTGTTGGTAAATCATTAATAGCCTGAGCAACTTTAAATGCAGCAGCTTTATCTTTTGCTTCTTGTTCTAATTCTTTAATTCTCTGTTCTGCTTTTTGTAACTTACTATAGTTCGTTACTTTGTTCTTATCTTTTGAGCTTAATGCATTATAGGCATTTCTAGCAGCTTGCACCTTAGCTTTATCTTCTAAAGTAATATTTTTAGGTAATGCATTAATCTTATCGATCACTTTTTGTGAAGCAGTTTTTCCTTTAACTCTAAAGTTTTGTGAAGTTTTCTTTAATTTACTATCTCTATTTCCCTTATTTTCACGATATTCTGCAGAAATAGTGTTTTCATTTTCAGTTGCTTTATCTTCTAAAGTCTGACTCTTGATTGTAATCTTTGTACTTCCTTTTTCCTTTGTATAATCTACGCCTTCTACAAGTTTTTTACCATTCAGCCATAATCCTACAAAGTTGTCATATTCACCATGAGATGTAAATACAGTATCTTCAATTTCATCTAATTCGAAGTCATATTGACCTACTTGAGTACCAATTGCTTTCTTAATCTTATATCCATCATCAGATTCTAAATATACGTTTTCATTGGTATTGTCTTTAACAGTTAGAGTCAAATCGGCATAAGATGGTTCAAAGTAGTCACTTCTTCCATAAGTTGCTTTAACTCTAATCTTGAATGTACCTGTTTCCTGTGGCACACCATAAATTTCACCTGTAGTAGGATACAATGTAAGACCTTCAGGAAGTTTTCCTGATTCAATACTAAAGTTAACAGAGTTCCAATCGTTCATGTTATCTGTTGAAACAACATAAGAATAAGGTACATATTTAACAGCATCATCTAATTTATTAGTAATAATCTTAGGATTTGATGCACGACCATTTAATTTAATTACAACATCTTTTTGACCATCTGCAGATATAGTAAGTGTTCCTTCTACTTCACCATCTCCATCAGGTAATAATCTGATTTTTGTGATATTAGCTAATTCACCATACTTTGAATTACTTGTTGTTGTAGTAAAAGGAGCAAGTGTATCATTGTTTTCTCCTCCTACTGTCCAATAATCATCTAACTTAACGTTCTTAGCATCTAACTTAACTTTTAATCCAGTCAATTTTTGATCACCAATATTTGCAATCAAAATATCATGCTTATATTCAAAATATTCATCTAAGAATATAGAACGTTCTGATGGTCCATTAACAAATAATTTTGGTCCTGTTTGCTTCTTTACAATCTGAACATTGTAGTTCTTAGCTTTGTCATCAATAAGGGTAGTATATTGCTGAGATCCTTTAGAGAAATCCTGTACTGATACACCTGATTCTTGTTTCTTACCAATATAAGTTTCTACTCTCTTTGCATCTCCAAACCAGAATGTTGGCTTTAATTTAGATAAATCAGCATTCTTATCATTAACAAATACAGTTTGATAACCATAGCCATACATTGTATCCATGTTTATATTTTTTCCATTTTCCACAACATATGAATCTAATGCCTTTGAATCCTGCTTTACTCCATTAACTCTGAACCAATAATCCTGTGACCCTACAATTGGTGCAGAATCAAAATTTCTCATAGTCTTATTGTCATCATATTGAGGATCATATTCCTTTACTCTAACATCAAACTTAAATACATTGTTATCATCAAAGAATACTGTGAATTTCTGCCCTTCATTCTTATAGTTATAATTTGCTTTATAACCATATGATGCAGAATCTCTATTAACAGGGATGAGCTGATCTTTAATATCCTTTTGACTTTCTGCAGCTGATAAAGAATCATAATGACCTACAACTGCTTTAACAACATGACCATTTGCATTATCAGTCCATGTGCTACTATGTGCATTTAATGCAAAATAATAGTCCTGATCAGCTGAATAGCCTTCTTTTAACATATAATACATTCCTGTAACTGCAGAAGAAGCAGATGCTGTTCCATTACCAAAATCAATCTTTAAATCGTCAATAGTAATGTTATTTGCAGTCAAACATGTACTATCTACTAAACTACCATTTTCATAAGAGTTCATTTCACCAGTGATATAAGAGTCGTCATTAACGACGACAAACGTATATTCGTCCATCCCCATTACTTTGCCAGTACTTTTTTCAGTATAGACAAAATAGAACATATTCTTAAAATCTGTAACTGACGTTGGTTTATCGAAGACACCTTTATATCCAGCATCTTTCTCTTTCATGTTTGGATTAAGAATTTTATCATTAATATTCTTTCCTGATCCATTAATGCGAAAATTTCTAAATTCTTCTAATGTATAAACATCAACATTTACATTTGGATGTTCACTTGCTACTGAAGTCATTCCTAAATAATACTCTGTGTTAGGTTGATGATTTTTCACCATCCACAGATTAGCATACATAGTACTACCTCCCTGCGTATTAACAGCAGATCTTACATTATCTGGTTTAACTTGTTCTCTTGTTCCATCTGTTGATTGTGTATATAAATCAAAATTAACCTTTTCAGATACTTTATTTGTTAAATATACTCTTACTAAATATCTTGTATTATTTGGATCTAATTGTTTGCCTGAACCGACAATCAATTCCATTGTATAACCTGTTGTATATTCGAATTCGGACATATCAACTGGCGTATTTCTATCAATAACATGGTATTCATCATGAATGACATTACCAGCATTATCCTTAAAATGAGCCCATACTACCTCTGCAGATTCAGGAACAGTAATATAGTTTCCATCTTTATCTTGCATTTTAGATAGTACATCTTTAATTGGCATTGCTTTTATCTGTTCATTAGAATAACCATTCAATACTAAATATGCTTTTACTTCTTTTAAAGGCATCATAGAAGCATTCGCATTTATAGTTGCTGTTGTCATGGTAGTAATAATCATAAGTACTACCAATAACAATGACATAAGCTTTCGTTTCATTTTATTGTTCTCCCTTCGCTTTTTCATGTGCTATTTTTATTAACTCATCTAAGTTGTAGAGTTTAGATTTTCTTACTATACCTGTTGGATAATCAAAATAAAATTCATTATCATAAACATCTGTCAAATTAGGCAAATATGCTATTTCCTCACATTTTTCATTTAATAAAATGCCATAATACTCATTATTGGTTGTCACATATTGTGTCAAAATACATCCGTTTAATTGAGTAACATAAGTAAGATATCCATCCTCTTTTAACTTACAAACGAGTTTATTTGATTTTTTGGCATATACTTTTGGTGTTCCATGTAATGGTGACTCTATTTTGTACGTATCTGTATTAAACTCCTCATCTAATGACAAATCTGTTTTTGCTTTATTTTCTTTTGAAATAAAGCTGCCATCCTTAGCATCATAGTGAATTATAGTTCCATCATTATAAATAACCTCCAAGTATGACTTATTGCCTTTCCTTCTAAACTGTTGATCATATACCTGTTTTGCATCAGGGATAGTCACTTCATTTATAAGATTCCCCTTTACGTCATATACTTGAAACCCCTTATATGAGAAGAGCATTACTGTTTTTTTGTCAGCACTAATTCTAACTTCATCATGCTTATATGACGCATCATATTTCAGCACATCATTTTTTGAATTATTGTTATATCTCATAATTCTGATATTTGGTGAATTTTGACTTCCTAATAAAACAACTCCATTAGATAATTCAGCAAAATCATATCCGAGAGAATCCTCATATTCATTCATTAAATTTGATTTCTCATCAAAGAACATGATTGAATCACTTGAAGTAGCCACTGTATTTTTTCCCTGTGTTGCAAAACTATCTAAACTCTTTGTTGTTGTCACTAATGGTATCTGTTTTCCAGTAATAGGATCAATTTTCACTAATATATTCTTTGTATGAACATATATTCCCTTATTATCAGTTCGTACGCTGTAATAAGATCCTGAATTAAATCCACCTAACTGCTGTTTATTCACTGTATCAATAACAGCAAATGTAGAATTTGAAGCGTTCGTTGCTGAAAAAGCAAAATTCTCTTTATAAAATCCACCTTCAAAATGAGTAAATCCAGATTGATTATCAAATAGTTCAATATCATCATTTTCATTTTTTAAATTGTAAATCATGAGTGAACCATCAGAAAAACTGACTCCTAATAAACTTCCATCTTGATTCAATTCAAACAAATTATCATGAGGATTCACAAAAGTATCGTTTACTGTAACCTTTTGCTTCTTAGCACCAAACTTAACTGTCTTAATCTTTTTACCTGTTTTTGAATCATAAATGACTGCATAATTTTTTTCTTTATATATTCCAGCAATTACACGACCGTTATCCGAAACACTTATTGAAGTAGCTGGAAGTCCTTCCCAAAGTTGTTTATCTTTAGAAATGCTATATACAGTTAATCCTTCACTTCCAGCATAGACAATAGTGTCATTATTTAAATACTCAACTTCTGCTAGAGCGGAATTCTGAGCAGGTAATGTTTTTATGATTTTTGCATCATTTGTATCAAGAACAACAAGATTTTTTAAATAGATACAAGCTGCTGTTTGCCCATCAGGAGATATCTCCATGCATAATGGATTGCTTGCAAGTTTTACAACCTGCTCTTGTTTATAACCATCAGATAAATCATATATATTCAAAGCATCCGTGAGTGACTTTTGGGCCTGAGGTAAATACTGTGGTGTAAATATATTTCTTGAAGGCAACGCTTTTAATGCTTGATTTAAAGCTTTATTCATATCCCCATTTTTTAAGGAAGTTTGAGAATACTCTGATAATTTCAGCCAGCTTTCTACTGTCTGCATTCTTTTTAAACCTATGAATGTTGTACTTAGACCTAGTGCCAAACAAACAGCAATTATAATCAACGATATCTTTTGCTGTCTTTTGAGACTAATCATACGTTCATCATTTTCATGTAAAACACAAAAATCATGTAACATATCATCCGCTGTCTGATATCTTAAGTTTGGATTAGGATTCATTGCCTTTGTGATGATCAGAGCAACTTGAGGATTAATCTCCATATCTGTAAGAGGAATAACGTCTTTTGCATCTTTAGCAGGACGTATACCACTTAATAAGTGATATAGAGTAGCACCTACACTATAAATATCTGATCTTACATCTGGAGCAATCTTTTTTACAGATGATCTAGAAGGAGATTCTGGTAATGTTAATGTTTGAGTAACAAGTGTTTCTGTTACACTTGTATCTAATTTAACAGTCTCATCATCTACTTCAGAATAATCTAATCCATAATGCTCAGGTGATGAATAACCTGCACTTCTTCCAATAACGTTATCTTCTCCAAGAGCTAAAGCAATATTGAAGTCAATTAAACAAATATCATTAAAAGGTGTTCTCATGATATTTGCTGGTTTAATATCACTATGTACAAATCCATGTGGAGGGTCACCATGAATAGGGCTGTGTAAATAACTTAATGCTTTTAATAGTTGTTTCGCCCATTTAATAACTTGTGCCTGAGAGAATTTCTCTCCTCTCTTTAATGGCTTATCAAGGCTTTCACCTTCGATATACTCCATAACTGTATAAACAGTATTATTTTCAATAAAGAAATCATATACTTGAGGGATATTAGGATGACTTAAATTTTTCAATACATCTACTTCTCTTCTAAGTAGTTCCTGTTTTGTATCTATTTTTCTTTTATCGGCTTTCAGTATTACTTTTTTACCTAATCTCAAATGATTAGCTAAATAAATATTACCGCCACCACCAGATCCTATTTGTCGAATAATTTCATAAGTAGATGCAATAATTTTCTCCATTCTTTTTCACCCCTTCCAAAATATAGATTCTAAAATACTTTATTTTTTCTCTTCTTTCCCATATTCAATATTTAATTGATTCTGTAATCTTTCAATCTTGATTCTAAAAATAAAATAAACAAAAATACTTACTACTAGCGTGAGTCCTGTAATAGCTATTCCGCCATAAAATATCATTTCATTTGTAATCATTCTGTTTAACCTCTCTATCTAACAGTCATCAAATTTGATCAAGATTGCTGAAATATTATCTCTTTCGCCTCTAGACTTAACTATTTGAAAAGTACAATCTATTCTTTGTTTCATATCTTCTTTAGTACTTAATTCATTTTCGTCAAAGTATGTTAATAACTCTCCTTGGCTCAATGTATTTCTAAATCCATCAGAACAAAGCAAATACATACCCTTTTGTGAAGTACCGTAATATATCTGTGGATGAATATTCTTAGATGCACCTATACATTGATATAATGAATGCTTTCTTTTATCTTTATCTGCCTGATCAAATGAAATAAGACCTTTCCTTAATTCTTCAGCAACCACTGTATGATCTTCTGTTAACTGATGAATTTCTGAATCTATGAAATAGACTCTTGTATCTCCAACATGCACAATAACAAATTGTTCATCTACAAATAACACACCTGTAAATGTAGATCCCATTTTTATTCCTTTTTGATTTGAATAATTCTGAATTCTGTTATTTAAATCTTTTAAAATAAACTTCCATTTAATTGCTATAACCTTAAAATCTAAATTCTCGATTTCAGATTGAATAGTAGAATCAAACCAACGATTAAAATAATGAACAATAGTTGAACTTGCTAATTCACCTTTAGATAATCCACCCATTCCATCACATATAATGGTCATTAATACTTCCTTTCCTTTATAAGAAATGTGCTTAATCAAAAGGCTATCTTGATTAATACTCATAGTATTACCAATATCTGAATTTGCTATTACTGTGTACTTCATGATTGTTATTGAGTCTTAAATAGAAACTCTTCATTCGCAAGTTTTAAAACATCATCATTAGATATTTCAATTTCTTTTTCAGATGGTAATACACGATTATTAATATAAGTTCTGTTTTTTGATTGAATATCAAATACATAGTAGCGTCCATTTTTGCTAATAATATCTGCATGACTACGACTAATCGTTGCATTGTTTGTCACAACATAGTCTACACATTGCTTTTCTTTTCCAATCCTAAATACAGGTTTATCAATTACAATTATTTCATTTGTTGATAATCTGACTAATTTGGGATAATTAAAACTAGCACTTTCATTTGATACTTTATTTATAGGCTTATTCAAATCACCTAAAAGTACAGTTTTTTCTTCACTTTCATCTATTTGATTTAATGAATTATCTAATTCCATTAATTCTGTTTTTTCAAAGTGTTTTTTTGTTTTGACTTCTTCAAAAGCACTCACATTAATTTCATTTTCTTTTTTCACAAGTCGAATTATTTGATTATTCTGCCTATATATAAATCTTTCTATTTCCTGTAAATCATTTCTATTTATTTTCTTTAAGTAATAATTGAATTTAAATAGATAACTAGCATCATTTGGATCTTCTGGTTTTACTAGATAAATGAGAGATTCAATAAAATTAATAATATCTATCTGTTCTTTATGATTGACTATTGGTAAATAGACAAAAGACAATTCTTTTGCATATTCATTAAAGTATATATAATTTAAATCTAATAATAGATTGTTGATATCCATCCTCATACTTTGAATCTTTTGAATAATATAAAGGAACTGCTCAACAATTAATAAAAAATCAAACTTCGAAATAGGTTGATTGAGTCTTTGATTCAAACTATTTCCTATAGGACAAAATAACTCAATCTTGTTTCTTGTATATTTTGATACATTAAAAAAGCCATGATTACAGCGCTGTGTTAATGCTTTGATTTGATCAGCATCCACTTGTTCCCCATAAGGTAATTTGATTGTTAAGTATACTTTATTCTCTTTGATTCGTTCTTTTGATTTCATGAAGCCTCCAGTTATTGATTCCTCATTTGTTGAATTTTTATCTAAAATCAGCCAATCATATAAATACCATGTTATCATTTGTACTTTGAATCTAATCTATATATGCCTATTTCAGTATATATATGTAATTTTTGACGTAAGCGCTTATAATAGATGCATTTCATGAAAAAATTCGCTTGCAGAGTACTCCACAAGCGAATTTACAATTATCATCAATTTTATTGTGCCTTAGACTTACTTATCATACGATTTCCCATAAGGTCTATATATGTAGTAAATATAACAGCAAGTGACCCGATTACTATAAGATAGAATCCTGCTCCTAGTCCAAAAATGTCATCCATTCCATGAATTTTATATACTAGATAAGCTTGATAGCAGCCAAATAATCCAGCCAATACACCAAAGAAACATGCTCCTGAACGATTCTTCAATACTGCAAATATAATTACCCCAACTGCTAAAGCAGCTAGAAGAATACCACTAAAAAATACTCCATGAGATAATGCTTCACTTGATCCACCGAGTTCATTTACTAAATCTGAAATATTTACTAATGAGATATCAGATGGTAAACCAGATAATGAATAAAGTGCTGATTGAATTTTTAAACATGGCAGAAAAGCTGATAAAGCTAATAAAGCACCTGATACAATAACACTAACTGTTACACTATCTTTACTGCTAGTACCATTATGAGCAACAGAACCATTATTACTTATCTTAGAATTTATCGCATTTTTAACACCATTCAATGAATTCTTTAAATCCTCATAAGATTCATTTTGTTTCACATTATCCTGACTTGCCTGTGATTGATTCACAGCACTTCTTTCATTATGATAAACTGGTTTACTGATTACTTCTTTATGAACCTCAGAAGCTGGCGTATCTGAAATAATAGAATCTGTTGTTTCAGCCTGATATCTTTTGTAGCCACATTTTGGGCAGAATAATTCACCTTCTTTTAATTCATTCCCACATTTTATACAAAAAGCCATTATTCTTTCCTCCCTAATTATATATTTACCTGCTGATATACAGTAATCTTATTAGTCTTTAAATCTTTCTTGCAGTAAGCATATGATAAGCAATGCGTATAATCATCATCTACTTTGACTACCACAAAGTATAATTCATCACCAGTATAATTTAACGATTCTAAATTATTTCCATATGAAGCATATTCTTTTTCAGATAATAATTCCTTCTTGCTTCCATCTTCTGTATAAACAACTACTTTATAAGAATCGCTACCTGCATCATATTCTTCAAATGGTTTATTTAATGTACCACCCTGCTTAATTTCAACCTTATCCTCTGACTTATACGCAGTAAATGTCGTATAACCATCTTCATCAACACTTTGTACTACAACCAAACCAGTACCATCTGTTTTTACTTTTGCAATTTTACCACCTACGTAAAAATTTCCACTTCCATCATAGCCACCAAATTGGAAATACACTTCATCACCAATTTCTTGTGCACAATCCACAGCGACTGGAGTTTTCATCTCATAATCATCTGACCAGTCACACCAGCTAGACTGAGTTAATGTGGCTAGATGAACATTATTCTTACCATCTAAATCTACACATTCAAAATTAATACCTGAATCAGCATTTGTAGTGTAATAAACTCTCGTATCACTGACTAATACCACTTTAATACTATTAAAATGAGCATATGCAATACGTTCTAATTTATCATTGTTTTTTAGTATTGAAAGAGAATCATCATCCCCTGCAGTTCCTACTACTAAGCCTTCCTTTCTTACAGCGTAGATAGCATTGAAATACTCTTCTTTCGTATTTGATCCATCTAAGTCCATAGAAGTACAATTATCTGAATAAGTATCAAATGGTGCTACATAAATTCTATTGTTAAATACCCAGATACTTCCTTTATTTTTCCCACTATAGATAGTTTTCTTATTACCTTTATCATCTACACACACTAAATTATTAGAAGCATTTGCATATATTAAAGTACGGCCCATGCCTATTGCACGTTGATTAGATGCATCAAAACTATTACTCTTATATTCCCAATAATAGCTTTTACCCCTGTATGTTACATAGTCTCCACCATTATTGATAGCATTCATTCCATCTTTGATTTCTTTCTGCTTATCTTTAATAATTTTCTTATTCTTTTCGCCTTCTACATTCTTATAACCTTTTTCAAGGATAGCTTCTGCCTTATCCTGATTGTTAACAGTCACATAGACATCAGCAAGTTCTACGTATGCAGTTGGCTGCTTCGGATTAATATCAATAACTTTTAAGTAAGCTGCTTCAGCTTTCTTATAATCTAGTTTAGATACATATCTTTGTGCTTCATCAAGCTTATTATTATAAGCCTTAGCGCTATGACGATTATTAAATACAAATACCAAAGAAATAATGATTGCAATAACAAGAAGAATGATAGCTACTGCTGTTGCAATCATTTTATTGTTTTTTGTTTTCATTTTCTTCTCCCTATAAATTCATTTACTTCCTTAAACCTTTTACTAATAGTTGTTTTGTATTCCTTTTCAAGATAGAAACATCTCTCTTTTCGTTGGTTTGGATTTTATCGTAATTTATGCCCAATCTACATCTATATTGTAATAAACAGTTATTTTGTTATTATTTAAGTCCTTTTTGCAGTATGAGTAACCATAAATTGTGTCACCGTCCCATTTAATAACAACATAGTATAAATTATCACCAGAATAGCTAATATTTTGAAGATCTGTTCCTAAATTTTTGTATTCATCAGGAGATAACATCTTAACACGTTTACTGGACTTATCTGTATAAGCATATACTGAACCGTCTTCTTCAAATGGTTCATTAAGTGCACTACCATGTTTAAAAGTTACTTTACCGTCTTTTTCTTTATATGCAGTAAATTCACTTATAGAATCACCCTCTAAAACAGTAAATCCTGTTCCATCTTTTTTAACTTTTGCTATCTTACCACCATCAGTACGTTCACCATATTGGAAATAAATATCATCATCTATAACTTGAAGACAGTTTACTGTATCCCAATACCCCATTTGAACTAATGTAGTTTCATTTTCACCATTACAATCAATAGACTTAAGAGTTGTTGAATTTGAATTTAAAGTGGTAAAATAAATCATATTATTATTAATGCCAATAAAATATCCCTCAAATAATAATTTTTCCTTTAAATCACTCGTCAACAAATATCCTAGTGGTTCATGGCCAGTAAGTATCAATCCTTTATCACAAATACCATAAATAGAGTTATAACCTTCCACTTTTCTTTGATCAGTGCCATCTAATTTTATGCTACTTACTGTCCAATCAATATCATCATATCTAGAAATAAAAATTCGATTACTAAATATCCAGATTTCTCCTGCAGCGTAACCAGAGAAAATAGTCTTCTTATTTCCATTTTCATCTTCACATATTAAATCATTGACAGCCTTATCATAAAATACTAACTGCCCAACTTCTATATCTGGCGTATCAGGGTGTATAAAACTATTTCCATGGTATTCCCAATAATAGCTTTTACCATTATATGTTACATAGTCTCCACCATTATTGATAACACCATGATTTTTCTTAATATCATTTTTCTTGTTTAGGATTTCTTGTTTATCTTCTTTATTATCAACGGTTTTATAACCCTGTTCCAAGATAGAAATAGCCTTTTCTTCTTTTCCATCACCCATATAAACATTTGCAAGGCCAAGATAAGCCTTTGCTTTTTTAGGACTCACTTTGATAGCTGCTAAATAAGCAGCTTCAGCTTTCTTATAATCCATCTTTACAACATAACTTTGTGCTTCATCTAACTTGCTATCATAAGATTTTGTTCCTGTTTTATTAAATACAAATATCAATGAAATAATAAGTGCTACTACAATTACAATAATTGCTATTGAAATAGCAGTTATCTTCTTCTTTTTCATCTTCCCTCTCTCCTATTGATTTACTTTAATTTATAGCCACAAGATGCACAATAAATCATTTCATCTACAATAGGCTGATGACAATTTGGACATAAATGCTTCTTATATTCTTCTATATCATTGTATGTTTTATTAATTTCATCAATGATTGGAAGTAATTGTGGTAAGTCCTCTTCGTATTGACCTGCATAATAGGCTTTCCCAAGTTCTATATAAAGCTTGTCTAATTCATTCATTTTCCTACTCCTCCTTTAAATAAGAACTTAATAAATAACATGCATACTTAGCAAACTACAATTTCATTTATCTTTAATTTAAAAGTAGCAATATTATCTTCAATATAATTATCGTTTAAACATTCCTATTTCAATTTATAACCACATGACCCACAAAACATCATATCTTCTGTAATAGGTGAATGACAGTTAGGGCATGTGTTCTTTCTATCTTCTTCTAATGCTGTTTTAGTAGATGTAATCTGATCAAAAATTGGTAAAAGCTGAGGAAGAGGATTTTCAAATCCTCCTTCATAATATGCTTTTCCTAAGTCTCTATATAATTCTTCTAATCTGTTTTCTAGATTATCCATAATTCATCTTCCCTTCTGTTAACATAATTCATACTTAGCATCTTTGATACTGATTTCTGTACCACGTGGTAAGTAATAAAGTCTATTGGCACCTAAAGGCTGTCCGCTCTTTAGTAATACTGTTCTCATTTCTAATGGTTCTACACAATATTCCTGATACTCAGAGATATAATAGATTTTTGCTAGAATATTTCCTTCTTCATATCTTTCAATATCACCATTATTTACTGCATAGACTTCTACTTTATCATCTAATACTAATACCTGCTGGTTTGTATTTTTAATCATTCCAGCAAATTCTTTTGGCTCTTCTACTACTGGTTCTTCTTCAGGGATAGAAATATGTTCTTGGTAAGGTGCTGTCTCTTTGAAAGGAATTGGTTCTGATTTGATATTAGGGATTGGATCAGGGATAGGGAGTTCCTCTTTCTTAAGTTCAGGCTCACTGTTCTTTTCAAACATCAAACCTAAAACAGATAATAAGATAATAAGAATAGTGATCATTTCCCAAATAGCAATTGTTAATATGACGATAGAAGTAGTTATACCAGTGCCATAGAAAAGTTTTGACTTCATTAAAGCTTTGAGTTTTGAGATTAATAATAAAGTCGTTACTGATGTATATACGTTAATACCTAAAGACATACCAATTGATGAGAAATAGGCAGTCTTACCTTTCAACATCGTAACTAAAACAACCGCAATAAGAACTAATGCGACTAAAATGCCATACATAATGATGAACTTCATCATTGATGTGCCTATGACTGTTTGTAAATCATTGATAATTTCAACTGAATCTGATGCACCTGACTGCACAGAAATTTTTAGTATATCAAATACTGACATTTCAGCATCTGACACTTCTATAAGTGGCATAAAGAACATGCCAAATACGCTTAAAAAACAAAGTGCTAAAATAGCTTTTATTCCTTTTTTCATAATTGACCTCCCTCAGTTTCTATTTGTTTTAATACTGATTTTGCTTTTTTCTTAAAATAGATATTAAGTACAATCATTAAAATAATAGATGCGATGATCCCAATGACTGCACATATAATCATTATTAATCCTTTACTCATTACGATAACCAGCCACCTTTCATAACATCTTGATATACTGTATCTAATAACTGCATTTCTGCATCATCTGTTTTTTCTTTTTCATAAAGTGCTTTTGCTTTCTTATAATAATTAGCAAACTGTGAATAATCTCTGCTTTCTTCATTCTTCTGCTTCTGTAAGTCTATTTCTAAGAATGCATAACGCTTATAAATGTTATAATCTTCACCATAATTTTCTTTCATTAATGATAGATAACTTCTTACTTCGTTATAATTACCAAGCTTCTCATTAAGAATAACTAGATTGTCATATGTTGCATAGTTATCCCAATGCTTATTGATTACTTCTTTCAACAATTGAACAGCTTCTTTCTCATATTGAGAGTTACCTGTTTTATCCCCTAAATCAATATTTGCTTGTATTAATCTTTCAATAGAGATTAATTGTCTTGAAGATGGTAAGTCATTCATAGCTTTCATTAAAATAGTTCTACAATCTGCAAGATTACCTTGTTTCTTATATATGTCACTTAACAATACATAAGATCTTTCCTTTAATTCATCATCGGCTGTAATATGCAGACAAGATTTAAAGCATGAAATAGCTTCATTATCCTTATTCATGGCATTATTAATTTCACCTTTTGCATAATAGATGTCATCTTCCTTCATGCCTTTATTAATAGCCTGTTGAAGTATTTCATTCGCTTTAGAGTTATCTTTGTTATAAGCTAATGTGATTGCATAATCTCTATAATGAAGATAATTGCTGCTTCCACACTGGAACAACTTCTTATAATTATCCACTGACGTTCCATACTGTTCTAATTCAAAATAACAGCGTGCTTTTACATAATAAACATCCGCAAATGAATTATTTGTACTATCTAAATCATTATTCTGTTCAATGTTTGTACTTATAAATTCAATACAGTCTTTATATAAACCTTGTTCATACATTGACAATGCATTTTGATAATAGCTTTCTAATTGGTCTGGCATCAATTCACTTGCTTCTTGATAAATCTTAGTCTGCTTCTTATATAGACCTTTTTTTCGATAAGATGTTTGTTGTTGAATTAATTCATCATACTTATCTAATTTATCTTGTTTCATTTGGTGAACACCCAAACCTAATAAAACAATATTAATTGCAAGTAATACTGAACATAGAACCATAGAGATACGATGTGCTCTTGTGACTTGTATATATCTTTTATCTTTCTTAGATATATTCTGAAGTGCTTTATACATTTCATAAGCACTTTGGAATCTATCTGCTTTATCAAATGATATTGCCTTACATATAACGCTGCTGAATGCTTCAGTCACTCTGTTTTCTAGTAATAATCTACACTGTTCCGGATCATTAAACTCATTTACTTTTCTTCGAGTAATCATAAAGAAGAAAACAGCACCTAAACTATAAATATCTGTTTTATCATCTAAAACAATATCCTGTAAGTTCTTATCAAATACAATAGATCTTTGTTCAGGTGATGAGTATCCATGACTGTAACCAATCATCTTTGTGCCATCCATAAAGAATGAAATGTTAAAGTCAATCAAACAAATATTTCCCTCTGGAGTTAACATAATGTTTGAAGGTTTAATATCACTATGCACAATAGGTGGATTTTGATTATGTAAATAATCTAATGCACTACATAACTGCAATCCCCATCTAATAAGCTGATTCTGTGTAAATCTATATCCCTCTTTTACTAGTTCTTGGAAAGATTTACCTGGAATATAGGACATAACTATATAGCTTTTTCCATCAATATTTATGAAATCATATACCTGTGGTAAATATGTATGATTCAATCCCTTTAAAATATCAACTTCACGTCTTGTATTGTAATCTTTCTTTTGACTGTTTTTTATTTGTTTGAGTACAACTTCTTTCTTTAGTCGAGAGTGATAGGCTAAATAAACAATTCCGCCTCCACCTTCACCTAATTTACGAATAATCTTATATGTTCCCCTTGTATCATTCATTGATTATTCCTCACTTATAAAAAATGAAAACTCCTCGTCAGCTAATTTAAATGTTGTCTGGTCATCTATTTCTACTAATCCAGAAATATTCTCTCCATTAATTGATGTATGATTTAGAGAATTTAAATCTTCTAAATAATAAACACCTTCCTTGCAAGTAATCTTTGCATGCTGTCTACTAATTGATGGATTTCCTTCCACCTTATAGTCACATGTAGATGATTTACCAATAATAAATTCATTCTTATCTACAATAATCACTTCTTCATTTTTTAATCTCTTTAAATAAGCAATCCTACGACTTAATAATACTGTCGCTTCTTCATCTAGATCATCTAATAGTACTGTTGCCTCTGAATCATCATCCTGAGTCATTAATACTGTTTCCTGTTCTACATAATCAGGCTCTACATAATTAGATTCTACTGGTGGCTTTTCCCTTAGAACTTCTAGTTTTTTTGGTGCCACATACTCTCTGATGATAATTCTGTCAGTAAATCCCTCAGATGTTAGTGGAGGAATTGTTACTTGGCTAATATCAATCCAATCTTTTTTCATTTTATTACCCCTCATTTCTATTGAATAAAATATGCTTATAAAATTTTATCATGACCGGTGCATAAGATTGATTTATATGTAATTAACGGCTTTTATATAGACTCATGGGATAAACAAAGCACATATATGTAATAGAATGAACTCTTAGATCCAGCAAGCATACTTAACACTTATTAATAATCTATATATTCATAACTAAAAACATGCCTTTCGGCATGTTATGACTGGCTATCCTTAATAACCTGAATCTGTTTTATTATAACCTGATAGACATAAACGACCATTTTCCATTAATTGGTCTAAGTCAACATATTCACCATTTGTACTAATATGGAAAATCTTAGGACTGATAATATCTAAGAAATTATTATGATTGGCATCTTCACATGATAGGAGTATACCATCTTCAAACAATTGATTAATATACATTCCTTCAATATAGCTACCATAAAGAACACCTTTTTGTCCTCTACTTTCAGAAGAATCATCATAATAATCAGGATAAACGACAGATACAATATCTAAATCATCATCACTTAATTGTTTATAGTCTTCTAATAGGTCTTGTGGTGAAGAGAGATAACTGATTTCTGTATCGATATATCTTGCGAAAGAGATGTTATACAAATCTCCATCAGGACAGATATAGAGGTGTTTGACATCTTTTAAATAATGCTCTATCTTTTCCACAAAATCTTTCATCATTTCATCTATATCTAATATTTCAGAAAAGTAAGTGGTTTGTACTTCTTTTCGTATAAGAACAGCACCATAACCTTTTTTACAATAATAGAAATCTAACAAATATTCTCCTTCATATAACGCATCACGTAATAACTTACATGACTCTATCTTATTTAAATCTTGAATGTAATTAGAAATAATCGATTCACTAAATATAGATCTAATGCCATACAATGTAGTGCATTCAAAGTTTTTATATCATTATAGCCGTAAACTGTAGAAAAAGTTTCATATTTAAGCTGACTATAGTATGCACATGTCTTATAATCCTGTATTTCACTTACAATTTGGTAAATAACTGTAAGTGCATGACATACCAATTCATCATCGTTATATGCTTTATGATGCTCGTTATAAGACAATTGAAGAATTTTTAAAGCTTTTTCTTCTGCCAAGTAGTAATTAATACCAATATGTCCTAATCATATTAATGAAGTCATATTTGTTCTCCCATACAAATAACTACTTATTTCATACTTCATCAAACAATATTCCATACGTTCAGCTTGATTCTTACATATCTCAAGGGCTTCTGTTAAAACATTAAAAGCTTTTTCATACTCATTTAGTTCTTTATAAGATAAAGCCACATATTTAGCATCATCTAAATCATATCTTTGTATAATTCATTATCATACATTCCTTTAATATCCATAACTCTCACCTCCCATTCATCTACTTTTCAAATAAAACAAATGTAATAATTACACTTTATATCACATTTTATGCATTCCACGCTAAATTTGTGTCGTTTTATGCATTACGAGCCGCTTTCGTGAATTTCCCATCTATAATAGAGACTAGGAGGCTCATATGCAATCATTTATTATATTTATACTTTATATGCTATATGTACTAACTAGCGCCCAGTACTTATATTATCAGCTATTAAAACCAAAAACAGATCATATTCTGCTTGTTGGTATCATACTTCACATTTTCTTTGTAGTACTTTATCTATTACTACAGAAACATTCATTTCTAGCTACCTATCTATTATACATCTTTATGTTTCTTCCTTCGCTATTCTATGAAGGAAATATGAAACATAAATTAACACTTACATTTATGTTACTTACTTTTTCATTGACTGCAGAAACAATTCTTGCGATTGTTTTTGTTGCAATCAGTCCACTATTTCCACATATTAATATGGTTCCTGTATTATTTAAAACAAATAATCAATATATACTTATTAGTATATTCTCATTATTGACCGGATCATTCGTCTTGTTACTCACAATAAAAGCGGCTTCTCTTCTTAAGAACTCCTTCACTGTTTTAAAATCAGGATTAATTTTAAGAACATGTTTCTATTTTGTGGCAGTGATCATTATTAATAATTTATTTGCAGCACCATCTGCTATAAAATTCTCTTTATTCCTTGTTCTAATTAGTATGGTTGCAACGATTTTCTTGATTATTTTATTCAACCGATTATTTAAAGAGATTTCTAAGTCCACTCATAATATTGCCTTGAAAAAACAGCAGGTAGAACTTGTAGAATCTCAATTAACATCTTATAAAGAAACAGAAGCGCAATATATCGAGATACGTCATTGGAATCATGATATTGCGAATCACTTATTATCATTGGCGCATTTAATTGAATCTTCTAAAAATGAAGAAGCCAAAGAATATATTCGTAATATTATTGAGGAAGAAGTGTGAAACAAAAATCAATCAAAACGTATAAAAAAAGACAAACTTAAAAACAA
>ERZ779851.1626-NODE-1626-length-19229-cov-4.176645_pt1 | contig 19229 bp, 18 predicted proteins | sample MGYA00511094_ERZ779851 | MGnify/ENA primary metagenome ERZ779851 (study PRJEB29588, sample SAMEA2155512) | human gut metagenome | biome: human gut; feature: human-associated habitat; material: faeces | place: Denmark | collected 2008/2010 ...
GGCCCCGGACATAGGGCACGATGCAGTAGGAGCAGAAGTTGTTGCAGCCGTACATAACGGAGACATAGCTTTTCACGCTGCTCGCGCGGTCGACCGGGATGCCTTCCGTCACCTCTCCGTCAATATCCGAAACGTCTCTCACCTGTGTTCTTTCGCTCAATGCTTTTTTAAGAATCTCGGGGAATCTGTATAATGCGTGCGTGCCGAACACCATGTCCACAAAGCGGTAACGGCGGCGGAATTTTTCCTCCATTCCGGCCTCCTGCGCCATACAGCCGCACACGCCGAGCAAAAGCTCGGGATTCTTCTCTTTTAAAGGCTTCAATGCACCGACCCTTCCGAAAAGCTTTTTTTCGGCATTCTCCCTCACGGCGCAGGTGTTAAACAAAATAACATCCGCCTCCTCGGGGTTCTCGGTCGGCGTATAGCCCATTTTTTTGAGCATTCCGGAAAGCTTTTCCGAATCGCTCTCGTTCTGCTGACAGCCGAGGGTGTATATAAGGCTTTTTTTGCCCCCGTGCGGCAGATGATTTATTTCTTCCATAATTTCGCGCTGTTTCATAACGAGCGCTTCGTCGGTTTTCTCAATCGCCATTATCTTCGGTTTCCTTATCAATAGTATATTTCAGCCGTTTTATCTTTTCCTCCGGCAGAGTGTTTTTAATAAATTCCCGAAACTCGGCGGGCTTTAAGCACCGCTTGGGAATGATGAACTGGCTTCCCTTCGCCCTTATGATAAAAAGATTTTTCGTCTCCTTAACATATTTAACATAGCTCCACGAAAGGTCGCCCGAAAGGTCGCCCATCTTAATGTCCATTCCGTCCTCATCAAGGCTGTAGGCGCACCTCGTGCCCGAAAGGCCGGACTTTTTATAGGCAGTGCCTAAAACCGCACCGGAGAGAATGTAAAGCGCCGCCAAAATGAACGCGGTGATAAATAAAGGCTTCACCGCTCCGCCCCCCTTGCCCGTGAAAAGAAGGCAGGCCAAAACTATCATAATAATGCCCAAAAAAATGCCGAGCGACATCTTCACAGGCTTTGCAAACGTGCTGTCCGCATATTCGGAAAATTCCTTTGAAGTAAGGTGATCCACCTTGATTTTCATACGCATCTTTCTCCACAATTAGTCAATCTATATTATAGCATTTTTTGCTCCCCGTGACAAGGTTTAAAAACAAAAAAAGCGGAAATATTTCCGCTTTTATTTGTTTTCAAGATTAAATTTCTTTCTGAATCTTTCTACACGGCCGCCTGTATCAACAAGCTTCTGCTTACCTGTATAGAAAGGATGGCACTTGGAACAAATTTCGACCGTTATGTTCTCTTTTGTGGAACCGGTTTCAATTACCTCTCCGCACGCACACCTGATTGTTGTCTGCTTGTAATCCGGATGAATTCCCTGCTTCATTCTCGTTCACCTCTCGTTCATTTCGGCCGTCGGATTTTGCCGACAGTCATTAACTTTTTATAGTATATCATACTTTCCGGTCTAATGCAAGTATTTTTTTAAATTTTTTAAAAATTATTCGATAACCCTGATCCAGCCCTCGGGAGCTTCGATCCTGCCCATCTGGATTCCGGTGAGAGTTTCGTATAATTTCTTGGTGATGGGGCCCATTTCCTCCATGCCGGACGGGAACGCGATCTCCCTGCCGTGGTCATAGATCTTGCCGACGGGCGAGATAACTGCCGCAGTTCCGCAAAGTCCGCACTCGGCAAAGTCCGCCACCTCGGAGAACTCGACCTCTCTCTCCTCGACCTCGAGACCCAGATAGTCCTTCGCGACGGTGATGAGCGAGCGGCGCGTGATCGAAGGCAGAATGCTTGACGACTTCGGTGTTACGACCTTATTGTCCTTCGTAACGAAAATGAAGTTCGCTCCTCCTGTCTCCTCAACCTTGGTGCGCGTCTTCGCGTCAAGATACATATTCTCGGCAAAGCCCTCGTTATGCGCCGTCACGATAGCGTGAAGGCTCATTGCATAGTTAAGGCCGGCCTTAACGTGACCCGTGCCGTTGGGTGCCGCCCTGTCAAAGTCCGATACTTTGATGGTGATGGGCTTCGCGCCGCCCTTAAAGTAAGGGCCGACGGGGGTCGTGAAGATTCTGAACTGATATTCGTTTGACGGCTTAACGCCGATAACGGGGTCTGATCCGAACATATAAGGGCGGATATAAAGCGTCGCGCCCGAGCCGAACGGCGGAACATAAGCCTCGTTCGCCTTAACGGTCTTTAACACGGCGTCAACAAACCTGTCCTCCGGGAATGCCGGCATCTCAAGCCTTCTGGCCGAGTTTGCCATACGCTCCGCGTTTAAGTCCGGTCTGAAAACGACGGTTCTTCCGTCCTCGGTCGTGTATGCCTTCATTCCCTCAAAGCAGGTCTGCGCATACTGTAACACGCCGGCGCACTCGCTGATCTTTACCTCAGCGTCCTCTGTCATAACGCCGTCGTCCCACGCGCCGTCTTTATAATTCGAAACAAATCTGTAGTCGGTCTTGATATATCCGAAGCCGAGCGACGACCAGTCAATATTTTTCTTTTCCATTATTAACGCCCCTTTGCATTTTGTCTTTTTTAATTATAGCACCAACCGGTGAAAAAATCAATACTAAACTTCGCGGTAGTTAACGGTCTTTGCCTTTTTGTTCTCCTTCTCCCTGTGCGAGAGCGAGAGCATAACTATGAGCGCGGAAATGCCGTCATATAAAAATGCCGCGCCGATGAGCCTTATCATCACATCTCCGGCGGAGAACGGGTCAAACAGCACCAAAAGCGCGATGATGAGCGTAACGACGCCGACCGCCATCATGCCCTTATACTTTCCCCCGAGCTCCTTCATCGCGACAGAGGCTCTTATATCCGTCACCGCGTGGTATATCATCAATATTCCGAGCACGACGGGGATAATGCCTTTAACAAGCGCCGGCGCGGAAATGAAATATATCCCTGCGACGCCGATCACAATATCGCCTATCAAGAACGCGCCGAATACAAAAGGAACGGGCGACCTTAAATTCATAATAATATTGACGACGGCAAAAATTAAAAATATCATGCCGACGCTTACGCACAAAACGTCAAACGACATGCCGGGGTTGATCAAAAGCATGATGCCGAGGATCGCGAAAAGCACGCTTCCGACATATGAGCCCGACTTGGTTTTTTCAAAAAAAGCTTTCAATTCGTTTTGCTCCTTTTCGTTTTTTATTATTATATCTCTTTTTTTCGCATTAAGTCAATAGAATGGCGCACGAATTCACAAAAAATTTTCTTGCTGTCCTCATTCACCTTATAGGAAAACTCCGGGTGCCACTGGCAGGCGTGCACATAGCTTTTATCCGGCATATAGACGGCCTCAGTCAGCCCGTCGGAGGACACGGCCTCCGGCACTAAGCGCTCCGAAAGCTTTTTTATCGCCTGGTGGTGATAGCTGTTTACTCCCATACTGTTCTTTTTTAAGAGCTTTTGCATCGGCGTACCGGGAAGGATTTTCACCATGTGGCACGGCGCGTCGTATGGCGGTTTCTGGCAGTGGTTTGCCCCTTGGTGCTCATTAGGAATATCCTGATAGAGCGTGCCGCCCAGAAATGCATTTAAAAACTGGATGCCGCGGCAGATGCCAAGAACCGGCACATCGTGCTCCAATGCATAGGAGAGCACCTTTTTTTCCTCCCTGTCGCGCTCGGGCGAGGGCGAAACATTTGAAAAACGCACCTTTTCGCCATAAAGCGAGGGCGAAACGTCCTGTCCTCCGGTGAATAAAAATCCGTCCATCCTGCCGCAAAGCGTGCCAAGCACCGCGTCGTCATCCGTCAGCGGAAACATCACGGGCGCGGCACCGGCTTCGATAAGCCCCTCCATATAGCCCGGGAGCATCCAGAGGCTCTCCTTTTCATAATCTATAAGCGGCATAACGCCGATCAACGGTTTCATAAAAACATCTCCTTAAGCAAAAAGGCGCTTTGCACCCATGCAAAACGCCTTTGTTTTATATTATTATACTCGCTTTTTAAAAATTGTCAAGTGTTTGATCTCGTGCATTTTTCCGCGTCGATCGCGAGGACGACCAAAAGAGCGCCGAGCGCGTCCGACGGGTCGGAAACATCTATCTGATATGTATCGGTAAAATTTAAAGGCTTTTTGGATACCGAGGCGATGTGCCCCGACGGGGACGAAATTTCATAGTCCCACTCCCAGAAGTTGCCGACGACCGACCAGGACTTAAAGTCGACATTATAGCGCGGCCTGAAAAACGAAAATTCCTTTTTGACAGAGCCCTGATAATTTCCGTTTATGAAAAATTCAAAACGCGGAAACCACGAAAAGATCACCTCGCGGAGCATTCCGACCTCGTTTCCCGACGGGTCTGAAATAACGAGCTTGTGCCCCCAGGCGAGCTTTCCCCCGACCGTGTATGCCGTGCTCCCGTCCTCGTAATAAATGTCATATGAATCAAACCACGAGAAAAACCGCTGCTTAAATAAAAGCTTCATAAAATCCCCCTCTTCATTTTACCATAAAGCCTTAAAAAAGTAAAGAAGGGAGTTTTTAAGCTTATTTTTGCCACCTCCCTCTGACGATAGAGGTGGCAAAATCGAAGATTTTGACGGAGGGAGAGAAGGCATAATACAGGCTTTCAAGTCCCCAGTCTCAGCGTTACTGAGACAACTCCCTTATTTTACTTTTTCTCTATCGTAATTTCTCTCGTCTCGCCGTTCCAGGTGACGTTATAGCCAAGGTGCTCGGAAACAAACCTGAGCGGAATGAACGTGCGCGAATCTTTGATCTTGGGCGCGACGGAAAGAGTGTAGCGCACCATGCCGTAGTTCGGGTGCTCCGAGAGCACCGTCTTTCTCTGAACATACATTTCGATCCTGCCTGTCGGCGCGCTGATCGTGATTTTCTCGTTCTCAGCGTTCCATTCGATCTTGCCGCCCATCTCTTCAACGAGTCCGCGCAGAGGAATCATTGTCGTTCCCTTGCCGGGATAGATATATGGCGCGGTGTCAAGCTCTTTTTCGTATGTCGAGCCGCCACGGGTAACCGTTATTTTCTTCTCGCCGACCCTTAAGACATACTTTTCATATTTTTCTTTCTCCGCCCTGTCCTTTGCCTCTTTGGTCTGATAAAAGTAAAGCTCGGCACACGACGCGCGGCTTGCAAAAGCGTCGTTAATAACGAATCTTAAATATTTTGCCTTAAGCGGAGTTTTAAATTCAATTATCTTTCTGTCAAGGTTTTTGGGTGAATCGTCGGTTTCATAGACCTTTGTGAGCGCTTCTTCGCTGTCCCCTGCCCATATCTCGAACGCCTTCCAGTTTCCGTGACAGTCGTCCGACTGCCTGGGAAGGCACTCGATCCTTGAGATCTCCTGTGCGTCTTTCATATTAATGTCAAACGAAACAGGAAATTCCGTCGCCTCCGTCTGCCAGAAGCTGTTCACGCCGCCGTCAAACATCGACGAAACGTCGTGCCCCGCCCAGACCGGGGTCTCGCTTTTTGCCGCGAAGTGCGCCGAACCGATAAGATAGAGCTTGTTTTCTGCCTCATACTCTGCATATTTTCCGAGTGCGACAGATTTCAGAGCGTCATTCTTTTCAAGAAAATCGATCTCTGCCGCGGTACCGACCGTGCCGACCGTCTCGGTGATGTTTAGCTTGATTCTTTTGACTTCGACGTTGGCATAGAAATTCACGGTCTTAAAGCCGATGTCCGGTGTCATCTCGGCCACAGTCAAAAGCGTCATCTCACCCGAAGTCGCCGCCGAGGCATATATCTCGCACTTTGTGATAGTTCCGCCGATGCTCGACCTCGGCTGATAGGTCATTCCCGAAATAAAGGTCTTTTCCGGGAATGTAACTAAAATCTCGTACGGCGCGGGTTCAGTCCAGGTCACCTGTCCGTTCTCTGCGGTGTATTTTGTGTGCCAGAACGTGTCGGCATTATCGTCAAACGCCGCCTTTACGCCCGTCCACTCGGAAAATTCCGAGCTTGCCGAAATGACCCATGCCGACTTATCGGCAAGCACCGGGTCGGTCTTACGTTCGCCGTCCGAGATCGCCATGCTCACCGCCGGTGAAAGGGCGAGGCAAAGAACCGTTAATATTGCAAATATTTTTTTCATATTCCGCCCTCCTTCAGTCAAGAAGATCTGCCGCGGCCAAAACGTCGCTCTCCGGTGATTTTCCGTAACGCGAAACGGCATAGACGCCGTCCTTTTCGTAAAGTTCAAAGCCGAGGCAGTCGGAAAAATACGTCACCGGGATACAGATGATCCCGTTAATGAGCGCCGTCGGGTGCGAAAGCGCTTTCGCGCGCCCGTTCACCTTGGCCTCAAAGCTTCCGAGAACCGAATATGTCCAAAGCTCGTTCTTTATGTCCCTCTCCTCTAAGTCAAAGCAAGAGAGGTGGAGCGTGTTGTCGCCCGGGTCATACTCGGCCTTGGACTCGCCGTATAAAACGTCCTCAAACGCGGTGTACGGAATATAGAGCGTGCCGCCGGATTCAACCGCCGTCACTCTTCTGTCGGTATAAATGTCCATCCTTGCGCCCGAAACGTTCATTTTTGAAGAGCCTGCCTTAAATACCGCCGTGCCGTAAAGCCTTCCGCGCTCTGCTGAAGAAAGGGTCTTTTCCGCTTTTTCGGTGTAAACATAGTTAAATCTTCCCATGGGAGCGGCCGAGCCCGTCTTATAAAGGTCCAAAATGTCCCCGGTCGCGATCTCTCCGGCTGAGTCGACCCATTTAAATTCAAAATTCAGCTCATCACCGAGATTTAAAACCGCTCTCGGAATCTCAAGCATCAGATATTCGCCCGTAACGGTGTAGCTTAAGTCCGCGACTTTTACCCAGCTTCCGTCCTCGTACTTTTCCAAAGCGCCCTTTGTGCGGCCTGCCGCAAAGTCATAGCCCTCCCGGCCCGTCGCATAGTTGCGGTCGGAATTTATGTAAAGGTGCAAAAATTCCGTCGCGGTCTTGTCGATATTGCCCCTGCACTTGACGAGGAAGTATATCTTTTCCCCGTCGCGCGCAACCTTTGCGCTCTCGATGGAGTTGACGGTCCTGCCTTCATAGACTGCGCCATGTCCCTTGTCCGTGCGCTCATATGCGTCATAATAGTTTAAGTATTCGGGCAAAACGCCGCTCCACTGCTCCGGTGAGCCCGAAAGGTCGATAGTCTTTTCCTCCGACGCGTCCGGGGCCGGGCGAACGCCCTTGTATTTTCTGATGAAGTCGACTAACATCACATAGCCGTCGTCTTTTAAAAAGCCCTTAACCGGCTCTAAGTCGCGGCTGTTTTCTGAGTCAAACGTATCGACAAACGCGTTTTTAAATCCTGCGTAGTTTTGCTGGCGCGTCGCCTTAAACTCGTTCCACCCGTCGATTATGACGATCGCCGGGTCAACATCGAGCACCTGTGCGCTCTGCTCGCGGAAGAACGCGCCGCTCCTCGGGTCGTCCCCCTCGCCGAAGCCTTCGGTGTATGCTCTGCCCTTCGTATAAGGATCGGACGCGACGCCCGTGTAGGTGTAGTTATATACATACGAATGGTTGATGGAAACGCCGACGGTCATCGCCTCGACCCTTCCGTCGTCGCGGTGAGCGCCCCACTCGTGAAGGGGGTAATTCTCAAGCCAGATCCACGCCGGTGTGCCGCCCTCCTGCCCGTTTTGCCTGTTACCCGGGGTTCTGACGGTAATTTTTTTGTAAATATCCTGTATCAGCTTTTTATCTCTCTCGGAGTTATTCACGATATACCGGCCGACTTCGGTCAAAGGCCTTATAACGACCGCCGGCTTGCCCTCCCAGTTAAACCAGAGATCGGAATAATCCTCGTTTCCCAGAAAATTAAACCAGAACGATTTTAACGCCTTCGGGGCATTTTGCGGACCGCCGAAATATGCCGAGAGCTTCGGCACATTAACGCCCGCCTCTCTCGAATCGTGAAACGCCTTTAACATCACGTTTAAGTTGCGCGTAAACGTCATATCGACGTTGGTGTAATCAAAGAGCAAAAAGTCCACTCCTGCCGCGGCAAGCATTGCGGCGTGGCGGCGGTAAACGAAATAGTCCTCGCCCGAGTAAAAGCCAAGAACCGGCTCGTCCCACCAGGTCCCGCCCGTTCCCCAGGCGGAGTTTGAGTAGTCCTCCTTCGCCTCGGGGTGGTTTTTAATGACCTCGCTTATGACCAGCGGCAGAGTGTCGGACGATGAATGCCAGTTCCAGTACATCATGCCGACATAGTGATCGCCCGTCTTGACCTCTCCCGCCTCGGCGTATGATGCCGCCTCGCGCCCGAGTGAATCCGTCAGCGCCCAGGTGTCGGAGTAATGGTCAATTATTTTTTCATCGGGAACCGGGGAAATCTCGTTTTTAACAGCCTCTTTATTAAATTCAACCGATATGTACGAGTTATAAAAGTTATTGCCGTAGCACGAAACAAAATAAACGTCGTGCTTGCCGGCCGTCTCTTTGATGTTTGCGCTAAATTCCGTCTCATACTCGGAATTTATTAAGACGTAGCCAATATCCCCGCCTTTTTTGGGGTCGTCCAAAACGACGGCGAGCGTGTCCCCGTTCGTGCCGTAGGGCATAGAGCACTTTGCCTTGACGGTGACGGACTTTATGCCCGATAAGTCCACCCCGGCAAAGCCGAAATATCCCCCGTCGTTCAGCACGGTGAGCGAATCTCTTACGTCGTACCCTTCGGCCGATTTAAAATCTGCGTCCGAAACCGCCATCTCGCCGGCGGCATATGCCGGCACGAGTGTGAGACAAAGCGCCAGCTCAGTCAAGATCAAGCATATCCTTTTCATAATTTTATTCCTCCTTTGTCTTTAGTATATTATAAAACCAAAAAGGGGAAAAGTCATCATAATAATGTTGTTTTTCTTTAAATCCAAAACAGCATAGCCGTGTGGTTTATGCTGTTTTTTCTCTTTTTTTGCTGTTTTTAAATATGACAAAACCGTCGTCAGGAAAAAATCTCGCTGTAGTTGTCTATGCTCTCTTTTATAATCGCGACAGCTTCGCCGCGCCCCAAGACCTCGTCCACTGCGGTGGATTTTCCTTCAAGCTCCTTATAGGTCTCGAAAAAGTGGCGCATCTCGTCAAAAATATGAGCCGGAAGGTCTGAAATATCGCCGTAGGCGTTATAGGTCGGGTCGTCAAACGGTATCGCGATGATCTTCTCGTCCCTCTTTCCTCCGTCCATCATAACGATAACGCCGATGGGATAGCACTTGACAAGCACCATCGGGTCAATGTCCTCGGTGGTTAAAACCAGAATGTCCAACGGGTCACCGTCGTCCGCGAGCGTTCTCGGAATGAAACCGTAGTTTGCCGGATAGTGCGTGGACGTGTAAAGGATCCTGTCCAAAATCAAAAGCCCTGTCTCCTTGTCAAGCTCATATTTTTTCTTGCTTCCCTTTTTGATCTCGATAACGCCGATGAAATTTTCCGCCGTGATTCTTTTTGATGAGATATCGTGCCAGATGTTCATAAAAACTCTCCTTTATTTTAACACTCTGATTGCATCCTCAATTGTCTTTTCAAATGCCTCGCGCCCGTATTTGTCGACCTCGGACTTGTTCTTGTCTCCGTGCGTTAAGCACCCTGCGCCGCCGATGCATCCGCCGACGCACGCCATTCCCTCAATAAAGTTTGCGTCAAGAAGCCCCTTGCTTTTTTTAAGAAGTGCTATCCTGCACTCCTCGATTCCGTCGCACGACTCCGCCTTTAATGAAAAATCGGTCTTTCCCTGCTCCTTTAAGGCCTCTGCCACCGCGTCGGAAAGTCCTCCGCATCTTGCAAAAATTCTTCCGAAATACGAAGCGTTGTCAAGCGCCTCGGGTCGGAGCTCATTTAAGTCAAAATCGCGGCTGTCAAAGAGCGCCTGAAGCTCCTCGAAGGTGATGCAGTTGTCAACATAGGGCTTGACAGATTCCTTTAAGACCTCCATCTTCTTCGCCGTGCACGGGCCGATGAAAACTATCCTCGCGGTCTCGTCCTTCTCCTTGATATATTTTGAGATCGCCGCCATCGGCGAAAGATTGTGCGAAATGTTACCGGCAAGATCGGGGAAGTTCTTCTCGACATAGTCCACGAACGCCGGACAGCACGAGGAGATCAAAAAGCCCTTCTCGTAAAGCTCCGCCGCCTCGGAATATGCCACCATATCGGCGCCGAGCGCCGCCTCGACCACCGCATGAAAGCCGAGCTTTTTAATTCCCGTCACGACGCTCCCGAGCTCGGCATAGGAAAACTGGCTCGAGATCGACGGCGCTACGACGGCATAGACCTTATATTTGGTATTATTCTCACTTTTCTTAATTATATCAATCGTATCCAAAATATATGACTTATCCATGATCGCGCCGAACGGACACTGATAAACGCACGCTCCGCACGAGGTGCACTTTTCGTTGTCGATCAGCGCGGCCAGATTTTCGCTCACGGAAATAGCCTTGACCTTACATGCGTTCTGACACGGCCTTTTTCTGCTCACGATCGCACTGTAGGGGCAGACCTTTGCGCATGCGCCGCAATCGACGCATTTAGTCTTGTCGATATGCGCGGTGTGGTTCTGATCGAAGGTAATAGCGCCCCTTCTGCACGCGCCCTCGCACCTGTGTGCAAGACAGCCGCGGCACGCGTTAGTGACTTCATATCCGCCCATGGGGCACTCGTCGCACGCCACCTCGATTACTTCAATAACATTGGGGTTTTCCGGATGGCCGCCCATCGCAACGCGCTCCTGCTCAGAGAGTATCGCGCGTTCTTTATAAACGCAGCAGCGCATCGTCGGCGTTGTGCCCGGAATAATTATTTTCGGTATATCCAATACATGGTCGAGCAGGTTTCCGTTCCATGCAAAGCGCGCAACCTCACGCAGCACCTTATATTTAATGTGCTGAACCTTAGTATCGAATTTTCTCATAAATATTCCTCCTTAAAATATCAGAAATAGCTGACCTTGATTCTCTTTCCCATCTGTTCGAGGCACTTTGAAAGCTCCTCTACAAGCTGCATCTTAATGCTGAAATTAATGGGCAGGTCAGGATTCTGGTGAGCCGGGTTGATCGCACGTCCCACGAAAAAGTTAATGTCTGTCGCTTCCTCGAATAAAATGCGGCTGATCAGCGACGCACCGTCGCGCTTGTAGCCCCAGACCTTGTAGCTCTCGTTGTCCTTAAGATAATCCTTTGCATATTCCACGACGCGGTTTATCGTGATAACGCCCTCCGTCACCAGATCGACGCCTTCGATCTCGGCCGTTGGCGGAATGTCCGCGCTCTCGAAATTAAGGCTCGGCCGGAGGGTTTTTCCCAAATATTTTGCCGCGATGGTTGACGTCGTCCCTCCGCAGACGATATGTTTTCCTTCCTTTGAGAAGAAGAGCGACATCATTCTGTCCGCGTCGTCCGGGTTTTCGGGCGGCCCGAATAAGATATTCACCGGTGCGCGGCGGCGTACTCTCACAACGCAGGCCGTTGCGTCGTCACCGGGCGCTTCGCCGTAGAGCTTATTACACTCGTCCACCAAAATAGTGGCAAGCGTTTTCGCCGTGAAATCATTATAGGTAAGGGGCTCCAAAAACTCAATGATGTCCTCCCTCTTCCAGCCGAAATTATATTTATCGCCCATTCCGGCGTGTGGGCACCCGTCGCTCATCGCGATGAAGATGTCATTCTCCGAAAGCTCTATCTCGGATTTAAAAATCTTTTTTCCGCCGATCTGCATCTCGGTTTCGGGATAGATATAATTTTCGTTGCCCCGTATCATTATAACGTGCGGATTGTCATACTGGATTATCTCCGCGCGCTCGTTATCCACAAGGTGCATTATCGTGAATGTCGAATATGCGACCTTGCGCTCACTGCATATGGGAAGCGCCGCCGCGATCGCGGAAACGCACTCCTCGAGCGAGAGGCCGGAGGCCATCATCGTCGAGATGATCTTCGATGTCAGCGTGGACAATATGCTTGCCTTAACACCGCTCCCGAGCCCGTCCGCGAGGACGATGACCGTCGAATCGCCGGCCGAGACGATATCCACATGGTCGCCGCAGAGCTGTTCTCCCTCGTGGTTGATGCTTTTATAGCCTATGTCGGCACAAAGATTATTCATCGGCGATCGTCTCCTTAAGCTTGGTGAGTGCGATCTTCGTCTCCGCCGCGGTCTCACCCAAAAGCGACGCGATCTCCTGAACTATCCGCATCTGCTTGTCGACGACCTTGTCCGCGATCTCAACGGTTTTTTTATTCACGCTCTCCTTTTTCTCCCTTGCGTTCTCCTCGTCGGTAATATCGCGCATGATGCAGATAAGAAGCCGGTATTCCTTATCGTAAACGATCGTTTCTTCGACATAGCGCTCATATTCGGCTAAATAAATGCGCCTGTTTTTCACGCTCCTCCCGCTCGACAAAACATCCATAAAGAGCTTGGGGTCGAGTATCCTCACGACCTGATCGCCCAGAATATCGTGCGAGGAGCGAAGATTCATAATCTTTAACGCCGCGGAATTTATCTGCTGAACCTCAAGCTTTTCGTTTAAGACCATGAGCCCGTTCGGGGTATTGTTCACGATGCTGTCGGAAAAGCTTTCCGCCTTGTCCTTAAGATAAGGAAGGCACATCGAAATTTCCGCACGGCCGCGGAAAATGGCGACCGCCTTGTCGCGGCAGGGGTTATAGCCGCACGAGCCGCAGTTAAGCTCGTCCGCAGGCTTGAATTTTCCCATTTTGTGGAGGATCTCGTTTATTTCCTCCTCGGTCGGATAGACGTTTTTATCCTCGATAGCCGTGAATATCTTTCTGACAGCATCCTTTTTAACCTCACCGACCGCAAAGTCGTGCTCCCCTGCAAAGGAGGCGATCTTTTTAAAGTCGCTCACGGGCGAACGGTGGTATTTTTCCATGACCGGGCCGCCGATACAGCTTCCCGTGCAGGCGGACATTTCGATAAAGCACCTGTGAACGCCGCCCGATCTGATCTCGTCGAGCACCGCCATGCAGTTTTCGATTCCGTCCACCGCCATATAGGTGTAGTCCTTCTCGGATTTCTCCATGGTTTTTAATATTCCGCCCGTAGTCGGGAAAAATCTTGTGAGGCCTGTCGAGGTATCCTCTTTTCTTTCCTCGATGGTAATGCCCTCGTCGTTTAACCAGCCGGTCAGCTCGTCAAAGGTCAAAACCGCGTCAACCACGCTTCCGTAATGGTCGGCCTCGTCCTTTTTCGCGACGCACGGACCCACAAAAACCGTCTTCGCCTCCGGGTGGTGCTTCTTGATCTCGGCGCAGTGCGCCTGCATCGGACTCATCACAGCCGCAAGACAGCTCAGGACTTCGGGGTAATATTTCTGAATTAAAAGGTTCACGCTGTGACAGCACGAGGAGATCAGAACGTCGGGCTTCTCCTCTTTTAATATCCTGTCATACTCGTTCTTGACGATAGCCGCACCGATCGCCGTCTCCTCTGCGTCGGCAAATCCCAGCTTTTTAACAGCCTCCCTCATCGCCTCGATGCCGACGCCGTAATTCGCCGCAAACGACGGAGCGAGGCTTAAATAAACCTCATTCCCGGCAGCGAGCATGACCTTTACCTTCTCCGTCTCGTCGACTATCTGCTTCGCATTCTGGGGACAGACAACGAAGCAGTGGCCGCATAAGATACAGTCATTGTCGATGATATATGCCTGGTTGCCCGAGAACCTTATGGATTTTACCGGGCAATGTCTGATGCACTTGTAGCAGTTTTTGCAGTTGGATTTTTTAAGCGTAAGGCACTGCGACATTTTCTAATCCTCCTTAAATGCTGATATGACGTGTTCGGAAAAAAACTCTCCTGCCGTCTCGGGGCTCACCGAATAAACGTTGCCGTCAATATCCACGCAAACGCCGTTTTTGCAGTTTCCCATGCAGAACGTGCCGCTCATTTCGACCTTATCCGAAAGGCCATGCTTTGCGGCAAGGTCCTGAAATGTTTCGACGACCTGCCTTGAGCCCTTGATGTGGCACGACGAGCCGATACATATTTTTATTTTCATTATTTATCCCTCCGATAATTAATATTTTATAGCCTTTAGAATATTTCTTTGCCTGAAGCACTCCTCGCACAGCTGCGCGACGGCAAATCATTTCCCCAAAAGATTTATGCACGCGTCAATAAACCGCTTTTCCTCTTCATTCCCTCTGATGCCGTACGACGCGGCGGAAAGCGGAATCCACTTTTTAATCAGCTCCTCGCCTATGCCGGACATCTCGGTAAAAAGCTTCAAATATATCTCCGCTTCTTTTGTACGGTTCGTCACCTTCAAAATAAGATAGGTCTTCGCCGCGTCCGCCGCGACAGGCCCCGCCGCCGCATGCGACCAGTCGATGATATTCTGCTTCCCGTCCGGCCCGATGATGACGTTTGCCGGCACAAAGTCGCCGTGACAAAGATCATATTCATGCTCCATCGAACCTAAAAGGGAGTAAAGCCCGAAACGCAGGGTCGCCTTCATTTCGCTCCGTCTCACCTTTTCGGTGATCTTGTCCGTCACACGGCACATCATCGGGCATCTTTTCTTGCCGAGCTCGATGTGAAGGCGTGTGAAAAGCTCCATATATTCACCTGTCTTATCGGGGTTTTCCTCCATAAGCTGGTTTAAGCTTTTGCCCTCGATAAACTCCGTCACAATCGCCCACTTTCCGTCGATCCTTGTAACGTCAATGACCTTCGGAACGTTGAGCCCGGTCTCCTCGGCATATGCCAGATTGAGCGCCTCCGAAAAAACGCCTGCCTTGGAATAACCCTCTCCGAAAAGCTTTATACACCTGTCCCCGTCGCGGTAAACGGTCTTGTTCGTGCGCACCGCAATAATTTTTCCGTTTATCAAGCTCTCACATCCTTTGTAATATTTTAATCCCATTGTCTGTATTTTAACATAAAAAAGTCAATATGTAAATAAGAAAATTAAGTAATAAAGAGGGTTTTTCCTGCCTTGCTTTCCTCCTTCTTTTATGGTACAATAACATAAAAGGGAGTAAGCCATGTTAAAAAGAAAAAATACGCCCGTCACGGCCGAGCTTGAAGCGGGAAAGATTCTTCCTCTCGTCTTTCATCTGACCGTGCCGGCAGTAATCGCACAGCTAATCACATTTTTATATAATATAGTGGACAGAATGTATGTCGCGAGGATCGAACCCTCAGGGATGGACGCGCTGGCCGCGCTCGGGATAGTTCTTCCCGTTACGCTCATCATCTCCGCCTTTTCAAACCTGATCGGCCTCGGCGGCTCTCCGCGCGCCGGAATCAAATTAGGCGAAGGAAAAAATGAGACGGCGAACACGATTTTCAACAATTCGTTTCTGCTCCTCATTATTATGGGCATTTTAACAAGCGCTCTGGCGTTCGCCCTTGCCGAGCCGATCGTGAGGCTTTTCGGGTGTCCCGAAAGCGCAGTCTCATTCGCCGTGTCATATTTAAGAATTTACTCTGCCGGCACGCTTTTTGTCATGCTCGCGCAGGGGTTAAACCCGTTTATATTAACTCAGGGGTATTCGTTTTATGCGATGTGCTCCGTCCTTTTGGGCGCCGTATTAAACATAGCGCTTGACCCGGTATTTATTTTTACTCTCAAAATGGGCGTCAGCGGTTCAGCGCTCGCGACAATAATCTCGCAGTTTTTTTCATGCGTCGCGGTGCTTTTGTTTTTATGTTTGAAAAGGAGCATTTTCCGCTTCAGCCCCAAGGCAATGCGCTTGTCAGGGAAAATCGTTCTTTCAATTCTTTCGCTCGGCTTCACCCCGTTTGTGATGACGATTACCGAGTGCGCGATACAGATAGTTTTCAACGTCAACCTAAACCGCGCGACAGGCGGAAACAAGGACTATACCGCCGCGATGACCGTTATGCAAAGCGCGCTTCAGCTAATATCGCTTCCGTTAAACGGGCTCGGAACGGGAATGCAGCCCTTCGTGAGCTACAACTACGGCCGCGGAAATTCAAAGAGGCTTAAAGAGGGAATCAAAATAGTCACCATAATAGCGTTCATCTTCGCGGTCACAATTTGGTCGTTCTCGCTCGCCGTACCCCAGGTCTATGCAATTTTATTTTCGGCAAGCCCATCTGTCACCGAGATCGTGAGATCCAACGCGCCGCTCTTTTTAATGGGCTCGGTAATGTTCTTCGTACAGATGACGCTTCAAAACGTCAACATCGCGCTCGGGCAGGCGAAGCGAGCGCTCATTTTAGCCGTTATGCGCAAGGTCGTCATCTTAATTCCGCTCTGCTTCATCTTAACGCATTTTCTCGGCTATAAGGGCGTTTATATGTCCGAAGGAATAGCCGATTTCGTCGCCGGTGTCATCACCGCAATCGTCATCTTTTCGTCGTTCCCGAAGATTTTTTCCGAGCGTGAGAAATCAGTAAAAGCACAGGAAGGTCAATCATGAAAAAACTTGCATTAATTTTAGCTTTGCTTCTTTTGGCCGGGTGCCAAAATGAGATCACCGTGAAAAAAGAGTTCCCGGCGACCCCGGAATCCGAATACGAAACGGCCGAGAGCATCGTCCGCGTCGCATATTCCGAGATGAGCGACGGAACATTTACGGCCGGCGGCACGGCCTATAAAGAGCGCCTGGTCATCGCCGGCCGGCTCGGCAATGCCGAGCGCGACATGGAGTTTACAGTGCTCTCCAACATCGGCGATATTGATTTTGACCGCGCGTGGCGCGCCTTCACCGGGCTTTCGAGTAGCACTGCGGACTATTTTGACCCCGAAGACGCCATCTGCGTCGAAACAAAATGGTAAAGTAAAGACCCGCATACATATATATGCGGGTGAATGTCAATAAACCTATTTTGTCCGCGCACCCGTAGGGTCGATTCACTTTCTCGACCGCCGGGGTTTTGTCATATTTCCGCGACCCTTCCTAAAAATCCTCCCTTAACCTTCGGCTCTTCCCTCCTTTAGCAAGGAGGGCTTTAAATTGCCTCGGCACCCATTTAAGCTTTTTCGGACAGCAAAAAACACGCATACCTTCCGGCATGCGTGTTTTTGCTATCTTTCTATAACCTCTTCTGCCATTTTAACAAGCTCGTCGGACGAAAGTATGCCGTCTATCTGCAAAAGCTGGAAATGCAATCCGCCCTTCACCCATGTAACGGTTTTGATATCGTGAATCTCCACCTCAGGCGAACCGTAGCTGAACACAAGCTCGCCTGACTCCTCCGCTTTTTTGTCCTCCTCGGATAACTTATATTCGCCGGGAACGGACTTGTTTTTGTAGCTGTGATAATAAATATCCGTGCCGCTTAAGCTCTTAACGACCTCGCCCGCTATGCCGACCTCGGAGCTGAAGCAGTCCTCGGTGAAGATGACAGTATCGCCTTCCTTCTCATAGTCGAACGATACCGACTTAAATCTCTCGACCGTGTTTCCGTCCTCGTCCGCGAAGCAATTATCGACAACGCTTCCGTTCTTAAATACATAGCCGTTTTCGAATCCGTCAACAACAACCGCGTCATAGCCGATGTCCTTTTTAACCTCCTCGGCAGTCGGGAGCGACTTATAATCGGGGACGGACGATGACGAGCTGAACCATCTTGATACAACGCCGCTTGCCGCAAACGCGGATATGCCGAGCGTGAGTGCCGCAGCAGCGGCGATAAGTGCAATTTTCTTTTTCGATCTCATAGTAACAGTCTTCCTTTCCGTGCATGCGGAATCAATTTTTGCCCTCACCCTTTTTTTGACGGAGCCTGTGTCAATCTCAAACGGGGCGCAGAAGCCCTGCTCCTTTCCGAGATTCAGCTCTTCAAATAAGTCGTTTTTTCTTTTCATAACATTGCCTCCGCATCAGATAAAATTCTTTTTAATTTGTCTTTCCCGCGTGAAAGCTTGGTTTTAACGGTAGACATATTAATTCCCGTTGCCCTTGAAATATCCCTGATTCTTTCGCCGTATTTATAGAACCTTATGAATATTTCGCTGTCCGGCTCGCCGAGACTCATAACCGCGTCCCACACGGCCTTTTCCGAAAGGCCGTCCGCCGGTTCCGCCGGAATGTCGACCTCGTCAAGGCTCAAAACATCCTTTTTCTTTTTCAGCCGCTTAAGTGCAAAATTGCGCGCCGCCGCGGCAAGGTATGAGCGGACCGTGCCTTTATTAAGGTCTATGTACTCCGCGTTTTTCCAGAGCGCAAAAAATACGTCGGACACTATCTCCTCTGTGTCCTCCTTGGAAAGATTAGACGCCATATTATAAAGCACCGTGCTCAAATACGGCGTATAGAGCCCGACCGCCCGGTCGATCGCCCATTCTTCCCCTTTTTTAATCTGCGCCAGGAGCTTTGCCTCATCTGCCATGTCAAACCCGCTTTCTTTTTGCAAAGTTAAAAGCTTTTAGTCTTTACACTCTTATACATCCCTTAAAAGGCAAAAAAGTTTCACCCACACGAAAAAAACCGCCCTGAAAATTCAGAGCGGTTTTTATTATAGCTTTGTAAAACCGTTACTATCGGTTAAGATTACGCCTCGATCTCGGAAACGACGCCGGAACCAACTGTTCTGCCGCCCTCACGGATAGCGAAACGAAGACCCTGCTCCATAGCTACTCTGTGGATAAGCTCGATTGTCATCTCTACGTTGTCACCAGGCATGCACATCTCTGTACCAGCTGGAAGCTCGCAAACACCTGTAACATCAGTTGTTCTGAAGTAGAACTGTGGTCTGTAGTTGTTGAAGAATGGTGTATGACGGCCACCCTCGTCCTTTGTAAGAACGTAAACCTGAGCTGTAAACTTCTTATGAGGTGTGATTGAACCTGGCTTACAAAGAACCTGACCTCTTTCAATCTCATCTCTCTGAACACCACGAAGAAGAGCACCGATGTTATCACCTGGCTCAGCCTCATCAAGGAGCTTACGGAACATCTCGATACCTGTTACAACTACCTTACGTGTCTCATCTGAAATACCAACGATTTCGACTTCCTCATTAAGGTGGAGAACACCTCTCTCAACTCTACCTGTAGCAACAGTACCACGGCCTGTGATTGAGAATACATCCTCTACTGGCATAAGGAATGGCTTATCTGTCTCTCTCTTTGGATCTGGAACATACTCATCGATTGTATGCATAAGCTCAAGAATCTTGTCGCCCCACTCGCTCTGTGGATCCTCAAGTGCCTTAAGAGCTGAACCCTGGATGATTGGTGTATCATCGCCTGGGAAGTCAT
>ERZ779851.1629-NODE-1629-length-19219-cov-12.411449_pt1 | contig 19219 bp, 15 predicted proteins | sample MGYA00511094_ERZ779851 | MGnify/ENA primary metagenome ERZ779851 (study PRJEB29588, sample SAMEA2155512) | human gut metagenome | biome: human gut; feature: human-associated habitat; material: faeces | place: Denmark | collected 2008/2010 ...
GCTTGCTGCCACTCTGCGATGCAGACAGTGCAGGAGCGGACGAAGATGCGGCCTTCCCACAGCCACCCAAAATGCCAGAAGCCAGTAAAAGGCAAAAAAATACAGCGAATATACGTTTGAGTTTTTTCATAGAAATGCTCTCCATTGTTTGATCTCAAGAATCATACGGACAGGCATTTCTTAATCCGACAGCTTTACCTTTAGTCGAATCGGTGTTTTTATCAGCAAAAGCGGAGAGCAAAGCGACAGCAAAGCCGCCAGCACAAAATGCGGCGTGGATGTCCGAATGAACTGCTCGGAACCATCTTTTCCGGCGTGCAGGATATTCTCGCAAAGTTTCAGTTGTGCGCAGACGGCGCAGTCTGCCCCGGTACAGTCGTGGTTGACTTCTTCCGCGCAGAACGTCAATGAAACCAAAATGGCCAGCAGAAAACCAACCAGCAGAATCCACGCAGCGCGGCGTTGTTTTACAGTGCAGTTCATTCCATTGCCCTCCCCTCTCGAATTTGCAACTTAGTTGCGAATTGGATTATAGCAAGGCAATATTGGATTGTCAAGTGGAAATTTTTAGGGGTTACATAACAAAAAAGAACGCCAAATCTTTCGATTTGACGTTCAATATCTGGTGCGATGGAAGGGACTCGAACCCCCGGCCTACTGATTCGTAGCGCACGCCGGGCGATTCCCTCAATTTTTGGAAGTTACGTTTTATCGTTAATTCTTTACGAGGCATCGCAGATTTTTAGCTTCGAGTTTCTGCACCCTTTGTCCGATTTTGCAACGATTTGCACCCTTTGCACGTTTTGAAACCGTGCAAAAACCGTGCAGAAACCGTGCACTTACTCCCGGACAAACTAAAAACCACTTCATCCGACAACGACTTGACGGCATTGGTTCGAGTGACCGCACACCATAAATCAAGTCTTGGAGGATACAACTATGACGAAATTGCTTTCCTGCCGCTACAACATGGACACCAACCGGGTGGAGGCCCGGTTCGAGGATGGCACCACTCTTACCATTGACTGCATCGCCATCGAGGAAGAGTACGGTGGCACCCCGGTACAGCGGGCAGAGCTGGACTGGATGCTCTACAATAAGCCCTTGGAGTACGCACAGATGGTGCTGAGAGGGGAGATGGAGCACTATCTGTCGCTGGGGTGTGACCACGGCAGGCTGGAAGATTGAGCCTTAGAAAACGCGCGGCAAAACCGCTAATCGCGCGGCGCGCATTCTTTTCAGCGTAAATTCAGCGTAAACCATGCCAAGTCAGCGTATTTTCAGCGTAAATCCCGGAAAGTCAGCGTAAGAATCAGCGCAAAATTTTACTTAACGCTTTTATACTTTGTACTTTGGCCTACTCCATCGACCTGTAATAGGCCTTTCTTACATCTCTAACGCAGGATATCATGTAGTAAATTTTATAACCGCCACAGACTAATGAACACCTTTTCGCCGGTCAGTTCTCCAAGGCACCTTGCCCACTGGGCAAGGGTCTGTTCATCCGCATACCAAACGGTATCGTTTTTTCGGCCCTCGGTGTAAGAAAAATACAGTGCCCCGCTGCTCTCATCTCGCTCTGGGGTCACACCCGCTTTTTCTGCCAGCGCCTTTGCCTCTGCCGCGCGGCACTGGGTTGCCGTTGTTCCATCGTTCTCCCAGATATAACCGCCATTGGCCAGCGCATAAGAGATGTTCGGCAACACACGGAATTTTTCGTATATCTGTTGCAAGAATGCAAAATCGGCTTTGGGACCCGGCACGGTGCCATTGCCGTAAAGGTTATAACACATCACCACATATTCTGCCCCTGCCGGGAAATCCAGCTGCTCCACCGGCGTGCTTGGTTCCAGCACGATCCGCACCTTCAACCCGGCATCCTCTGCCAGCAGCAGCAGTTTTTCTTCAAACTTCAGGAACGCCTGCCACAGATCCAGATCCTTACGGATCTTTTCGTAGTCGATCTCAATGCCGTCAAACCCGTTTTCACTTGCCAGCCGAACCAGTTGCTCCGCATGGCTTTGTGCGGCTTCGTCCGTGCCAAGAACTTTTTGCAGGATAGCTGTATCCTTCTGGGTGGTCTTGCCGTTCTCCGTCACATCGTTCACGATGGACAGGTAGACCGTTTTATTTTTAGTCTGCTCCCTGCGCCGGATCTTTTTCAGCATCCGGGTGGTCGGCTCCGGGATCGTCACCTCACCATTCTGGAACGATGCCGCAAACAAGCTGATCTCGTCCACCTTTTCCGCTTCATCCTGCAGCACCTCTATGTCACCGGCACAGTCCCAGTAAGTGCTCCAAATTGTCAGCTGTGTGCTCTCCGGCACCAGCGCCTCCACCTCTTGCACAGTACAGGTATCCGGTTCCACTGTTTCCGGCTCTTCCGCTGTTTTATGTCCCATGCATCCGGTTAGAAATGGCAGACACAGCAAAGCTGCAAGCGCTCTTTCCAAAATGTTCATACCCTCTCCTTACAAGTTCTCAATAAACCAGTTCAGCGTAGCGTTCCACGCATTCTGAATTACATCCAGTACCTTTGCCCAGCCGTGCAGACAGTTGTCGTACAGAGTTATATCCCCGGCGGTGATGGTCAGATTTTTGAACACACCGTCATACACGTCGTCCGCAACATTGCGCTGACTGTAACCCCAGCCGCCCCAGCTTGCGCCCAGTGCAATCCCCCCTGCATCCTGTACCGAAACATCCACTGCGCCGGTCACATCTTCCCCATTCACCAGCACACGCAGGGTATCGCCCTGCAGCTGGATCTTAAGGTTCGTATCGCCCTGCTCGTTGATCTGGATATCCGCCACATATTCTTCAGCGCCCTGCGCCACCGTATCGGCCTGCTGCTGGCCGGCTTTGCGGGCGGCAGCATAAAACACAAGGCTGTCTGCCGCACTGTCCGCAAATCGGCCACGCATCGTGTATTCTGCGGTCAGTGCGTCCCGGTCATCCTCTTCCACAGAGATCCGCTCCTCTGCGGGAACAAGATCGTGCAAATCCAGTTCAAACAGATCACTGCGTGAGCCGCCGTCCTTTTCCGAGACGACCAGATGATCGTTCTGCAGCGATACCATGATGCAGCGGCTTCGTTCCTCGTTTGCCCGCAGATAAATCGTCTGCGTTCCAATTTTGTTGCCTTGTAAGTCCACAGATACCTGTACATCCTCTGCGTCGGCGTTTTTCAAAGTGACAACACCTTCGCCCTGCGGCAGACTGGTCAGGACGATACGACCCGTTTTATACTCCACTGCACCGCTTTTCAGCAGCCAGTTTTCACTTTCCTGCTCTGCAAGAGCCTGACTGCCCTTTACAAAGAGGATGCTGCTCTTCTGACCCTCCGGCAGATCGTCCCACAAGCGCATCAACAGGTGGTTTGTGCTCCAGCAAGCCTGCGGCTGGATGCGGGTAAGATCGTACAGAGAGGATCCCTTGTTGTTGCAGGAATAACCATCCCGGTTGAAGTTCATCTCAAACAGATCTTCGATGTTTTCCGCATTCACAGCGCTGACGCTGGCATTGTTGCCAAAGCGGCCCGTATTGGAGTGCATCAGGCAGTACAGCTTTGGCACACTGCCCAACTGTTCAGTGTAGATCTGCTCCATATAGCGGTAGTCCTGCGTGATGCGGTGCTCCATAGCAGTGCGGCTCTCCACAGGGATGCGATCCTTATCCCTGATATAGTCCATCAGGTAATGGTTGTAGTCCCGGCCAAGGTACTGGTTCACCCGCACAAATTCATCGCTGGTCATCTGTCCCAGAAACCGGCCGTACCGGTCATAGCTGTTGATGTACGAAAGTCGGTAGCCGTTGGTGCCCAGCTCCCAGAAGCCGTTTTTCTCCAGATTTTTTAGATCCTTTGCCGAGAGAAATTTCGGATCCTTTTCCGCAAACTTATCGGCATAGCTCAGGATCGTAGCCTTGAAGTTGTATTTTTCCAAGATCTTGCTGGCAAACAGCGCCGTATCCCGGCGGCCATCCTCAAACATGAGGAACAGCGCCTTATCCGGCAGAGCGGTTCCGTTCTGATAATAGTTCAGGATGTCCTGCTGGCTGACCGTAACATAGCCCAGATCGTGCAGAGCTTTGAGCTGTTCATCCAGCTGTTTTGTCGAGATCAGGGTATCCGTGCCCTGACGATCCACGCCAAAGTAGGACACGACAATAAAGCCGTTGTCCGCTCCGCTGACGATGGCCGGGTTGGAAGGGTCATAGGGCTCGTAGCTCTTACTGATGCTCAGCGCACGGATGGCGGCAAAAAGCACCGCCAGAAGCACCAGCCCTTCCAATATGGTTCGCACGATCTTGATCTTGTCTTTTCGTGTTTCTATTTTATACATTTGCGTGCTTTCCCCGTTTGTTCTCTGCGTGTTTTCCTGCGCTGGGCGCAGCGTGCTTTTCACCGGAGACTGCGTCCGCCTTGGCTCTCGTTCCCTCGTTTTTTTCTATGGCATCCGGCTCAGCTGTATCCACCGGAGCATTTTTGTGCCGCTGACGCTTTTCTTTTTCCTTCACGTCGCTTGGGGTCATGCGCGTTCCCCATGTAGACTTCCAGAAAGTGACCCATGCAAGCGGCATCTGCCACAGCAAAACCACCTCGTAGTACAGGCAGAACAAAAAGCCGAAGTACCATGTAGAGCTCTTGCGGAAAAACAGCTGCGCAATGCTCATCATCAGCGACATCAGAAGCAGACCCACAAGGAAGGTTGTAGGGAAAATGTGCTGCGTGAACGGCACATAAAACAGATTGTATGCCACCACAATGGGTGCAAGAATGGGCACCAGCAGGCCGATGTAGAAATTCAGTGCAGCAAACGGCTCCTTGCGCCACATGAACGCACCTGCCATCAGGGATTCCCGCAACCATGAGCGCTTCCATCGCATCTGCTGCTTGAGAAAAACCTTCTGCTTGTTGGGCACGATGGTAGAGCAGACCGCCGTATCCTGATAATAGGTGCGGTGATGGCTCAGCACAAAATTCGTCATGGCGCGGTCATCGCCGAATGTGGCCTTATGTCCCAGAAATTTCTGGTTCAGCCACGCTTCCTCATGCTCCTTGACGATGGACTTCCGGTAGCAGGAGAGAGGACCAGAAAGGCAGGTGACCGTATCAAACAGTGCCTCGGACGCCTTCATAACGCGGAATGCGATATAATAACGGACAGACTGCATCTTGGTCAGGCTGTTGGTATAGGTGTTGGCCACATCGGTGCGCCCGGCCACGCCACCCATCTTCGGGTCCTTGAACGGCTGCACCAGATTCACCACCGCATAGGGATCCAAAAAGCTGTCTGAGTCCACAAAGATCACAAACTCGCCCTTTGCCACGTCCACGCCACGACACAGTGCCGCACGCTTGCCAGCGTTCTGCTCCTGCACGATATAGGACAGCCGGTTTCGGATATTCATGCGCTCTCCCTCGGCAGAGGCTATTTTTTCAATCGTATCCTTGATCACCTCTACCGAACGGTCAGTGGAACAGTCATCCACCACGATTACTTCCAGCTTATCCGGCGGATAGTTTTGGTTCATACAGGAGATGATCGTGCGGCTGATCCATGTTTCCTCGTTGAAGCAGGGGATAATAATAGTCACGCTGGGCTTGAACGCCGGGTCGATCTTTACCGGGCGGTACAGTGCACCGAAGGCATACCGGGTAAGCAGGAACATAGCCGCAATGATGCTGTAAGAGTACATGACGGCATTGTACTTGAAGTAGATCACGCTCTCGCTGCGCATCAGCACCACCATCATGCTGATGAACAGCAGCAGGATCACACTGCTCACATACAGATAGCGGTCCTTATGGCGGTGCATATATGTACCCAGGTCCTCAGCAAATTCAAAACCGGCGCAGGTCTCGCCATCCCGCTCAAAAACGCGCACGCAGGAAGCTGCCGTATGGATCGACATCTCGTGGCCTTCCGGCATACTTCCGGGTGGGATATCGAACCGCAGCTCTGTTTCTGAAGCTTCCTTCAGCTGCTCTGCATCCTCTTTTTCCAACCGGACAAGAATACCCGTTTCGGAGATATCGCGGCTCTCGCCCTTCAGCGTGTGTGCCTTGCCGTCCTGATCTCTGAAATCTACTGTGACCGGAAACTTTGACTTATACCGGATGCCGGACTTGCGCTTTTTCATCACCGCATCTACATCGTTTGGATCGTCCACAACACCGCGCCGGTCAAAGGACGCACGCTGTCCGGTGGGATCCGGTACGTCCGGCAGGATACGCCGGTCCAGCCGCTCACTGAGCAGAATGTCCCCGTCAAATGTTTCCAGCGTCACGTTTTTCTTTTTATCCGCGGTATGTTTTTCCGCCTTTTTCCGAAAAAGACTCACGCTTTTCTCCTTATCAAAAAATCCAATATCAACCGACCGTATGTGTTCGGAGATAATCGACCCACAGAGTATATCCAGCAGACTTGAGGTGATATCCATCTTCCTGTGCGATGTCTGCTTTTAGATTTCCATTTTCATCTGCCAGCACATCCCACAAATCCAGATAGTAGCAGTTTTTTTCTTGTGCAATTAAAGCCAATTCCTGATTAACTTGTTTCAATCTTGTCTGATTCAATCCAGGATGCTCCACAGAGGCAGAAAGCTGCACAGGCGTAATAGATTGAATGTAAATCGTTGCCCCAGGCACTGCCTGCGCAACTGCATCCAGCATAAGACGATAATATGCAAGAAAGCCGTTATAATCGCCGTCTGTACCTAATACATTGGTGCCAAGCAAAATATAGACCGCTTTCGGATTTTGTGCCGCAAGCTTTTCCAGCGGTTTCTCCGATGTGCCATCTTCCCGCATACAAGTCATATCGGTTGCAATGGCATTGGGGCCGATGCCCTTATATGCACAGAACTTCGCATTGGGCAAACCAGTTTTATAGGATTCCATTCCAAGCGTCAAACTATCGCCTATAAAAGTAACATCATCGAAATAGTTCAGAGGGACTGCTGTCGTTTCAGGAACTGTTACAACACCATTCAAAACCTTGCCCAACACGATTTTGACCAGCTTGCATCCGCTTGCGCTGATTGCTTCGCTGACCGCATCCGACGCAGTTTCGCTCGGCATCAAAACAACATCTGATTCCGAATTATATCGCCATTTCGCATATTTTTCCCATGCATTCAAGTAATTCATCATTGCGTCAAACGTCTGTGGATAGTCATCTGACGGTTTATATGCAATGCCAATTCTATTTCCTTCTTTTAGTGTTTTCTCTACCGCATCTGGGCAGTTCATAAGTTCATTCAGCGTCAGAAAGAACATTCCTTTGGCATCTGGATCTTTTACTTTAGCGATCGTGCTGACCGCTGCAGCTTTTCCACCCATTCCGTACTGCGAAAATCCCTCCGAACGCTCACTTGTGTAAACCATATTCTCTACTGTTGCCAGCTTGTGGTCATTCTGTTTGCGCAGGGCGCTGAGCTCCTGCGGGGTCAATGTGGGCAGCGTACCGGATTTTTGGATCACCGTTGCCAGATCTGTCAGTTGCAGTCCGGCCTGCTCTGCCTGCTGCTTCAGGGCGGAAAGGTGCTCTGTGTCCAGTGTGTCCAACAGATACAACGAGCCTGCCTGCATTTGCTCCGGATTTTCCGGCATCACGATCTTTGTGTTCAGCAGACGCGCCGCAACCCGGAGCGAAGTCAGAGCCTCTGCATCGGTCTGCGCATCGGCAAGCACCAGTCCGGAAGCACTTTCAAAGGTGCAAAGTGCATCGTACAGCTTATCGAATACTGCCGTGCGGGAAAGGCCCTTCAGCTGCTCTGCGGGCAGATACAGACCAACGCTGCACCCTGCCGCTTCCAGCCTTGCAAGCTCCTCGCTGCGCGCAGCGGCTTCTTCCGCTGTGGCAAAATAGGTCGCAGTTATATTCTGCTGCGTCAGAATTTCCAGTGCAGCATCCATGCCGTCCGCAGACGGCAGTGTTCTGATTGCCACACCTGCCTGCTTTTGATTTGTCAGACAGCTGCGGTAAATCGGAGCCATCTCGGCATCCGCTACCTCCGCTTCGCTCCGCAGCACATCCAGCCCCTTTACGCGGCTAAAACGGCTTACATATTCCGTTTTCATATCCTGCGCTTTCAGTGCCTGCACCAGCCAGTTCACCTGTGTCAGAATATCTGCTTTTTCGTCTTCCGGCTGCTTGGTATCGTCCAGCTCCGGCTGCTTGTCGATGGCAGGCTTTTCAGCGGTGACAGCGTCTTCGTTCTGTATTTCTTCCGCTACGCCTCGCAGGTTGACCACCACAACGGCATCGCCCTGCAATCCGGCCACAAAGCTCTCCGCATCGGCGGCAGCTTCAAAGCTGCTCTCGCTCAGCACATGGCTGTCTGCCGCCTGCACCACCGCTTCATAGCCACTGACAGAAGCCGCCCGCAGCACATCGCCGGTCAATGCGGTACTGCTGCAATACAGCAGCGAAACGCTCTCGTTCGCCGCTGTGGCAATAGACTCGCGGGATTTAAGCATGGTGCTCACCATTTCCTGCGTGGTCCTGGTATGCAGGTTGCTTTCGCCCGCCGCGCCATTGCTCAGCAGGTCGTTCCCCTCCGCCAGCATATCCGTAAGAAAGTCCTCATTATCCAGTGCCTCGGCAGCTGAAAGGGCAAAGCTAGCCTTCAGTCCATTCTGCTTTATCAGCTCCAGAACAGCATGGTTCGTGTCCGCTTCCTCCGTCAGACCCACGAACACAAGACCCACGCGGGTGGTTTCACCCGGAGCGCCCTGAATGATATCAGCCGGGGCACTCTCGCTCAGACCCTTCAGCGCCAGCTCCACCGCATTACTTCCCGTCTCGATGGTGCCGTCCACATTCGCTACGGCATCCGAAAGATAGGTGCGATTGTGGTAGTACAGCAGCCAGACCACTGCAGCCGCAATGCACAGACCCAGCAGAACGCCCAGCAGCGCCAGGCTGCGGACCCGTCTGCGTTTCGTCACATTCTCCACCATGTAATTTCAAGCTCCTTCAACCGCGACACCGGCCATTCGCCTTTTACATCCAGCAGCACACGCTTTGCCCCACCATCCGGGCGGAACAGTGCCATCAGTCCGGGCAATCCCATTTCACGGAACTGCCGGTGCGCCACCGCGTGCAGAATGCAGTCGGCGTTTTCCACCTGCTCCAAATCGGTCAGCGCAACGCCATATTCCTTCTGTACCAGCGCCTTGTCTGCACAGGGATCCACTACAACAGGGCAGATGCCGTACTCTTCCAAAGTATGTACAATGTCGACCACCCGGGTATTACGGACATCCGGGCAGTTTTCCTTAAAGGTGAACCCAAGGATCACCACACGGGCCTGCGCCGGTGCAAGCCCGGCCTGCACCATCTTTTTTACCGCCATCTCTGCCACGAAGCGCCCCATGGAATCGTTCATTCTGCGGCCGGCTGCCACGATCTGACTTTCATAGCCCACCTGATGCGCCTTGTAAATAAAGTAATAGGGATCCACCCCGATGCAGTGGCCGCCCACCAGCCCCGGGCGAAAACCCAGTGCATTCCACTTGGTGTTCATGCCGTCCACAACTTCGTTGGTATCGATTCCAATTTTTTCAAAGACCTCCGCCGCCTCGTTCATGAATGCTATATTGATATCCCGCTGGCTGTTTTCTACCAGCTTAATCGCTTCAGCAGTTTTGATGGAGGAGACCGGGAAGGTACCGGCGTCAATGATCCTGTCGTAGACGTTCTTTACCTTTGTCAGTGTTTCCGCGTCCATGCCCGAAACGATTTTTTGGATGGTGCGCAGCGTATGGACTTTGTCGCTCGGATTGATGCGTTCCGGCGAATATCCGATCTTGAAGTCTGTGCCGCCCTTCAGTCCACTTTCTTGCTCCAGGACCGGCAGACAGAGTTCCTCTGTCACGCCGGGGTAGACCGTGCTCTCATAGACCACCGTTGCGCCCAGCTTCAGGTTACGCCCCACCGTACGGCTGGCCGAAATGACCGGGGTCAGATCTGGGGTATTGTCCGGGTGGATCGGCGTCGGAACTGCCACAATGACGAAATCCGCCTGCCGGAGCTCCGCTTCCTTTGCTGTAAAATGAACAGAGCTGGCCGCAACAGCTGCATCACCAACTTCTGTTGTCACGTCCTCGCCCTTGCAGTAACGTGCAATTTTCTGTGCATCAACATCATATCCGATCACATCCATGATCTCCGAAAAGGCAACTGCCAGCGGCAAGCCCACATAGCCCAAACCGACCACAGCCAGCTTGCCTTCAAAAGCTTCTGTTTGATGACTCATTTTACACTTCCTCCATTTCGAATCACTTGGTACCTTTTGATAGAGCCGATTATTATCTCATGTTCTCCTAAATTTTTTAAACACTGTATTTTTTTCATTATATCGCTTTTTTGCAGATGTCGCAAGACATTTTTTAAGCATCACATTACTTCCATACAGGGAATGCGCTCGTCGTTCCTCTGGTCAAGGCCATGGGCAAGCGGATCAGCGCACTGGCCGAGGACGAGCAGCGCAGTTGATGGGCATTTCTCTTGGGTTTCCAAAGGGGTACGGGTCGCCAGTGGCGACCTCAAAATGCAGCACATTTTGAAGCACCTGACCGAGCCGACAGGCGAGAGGCAGCGCCCCTTTGGCACACGACTTTGCCTGCAAAGTCTAGTGTGTTACACCTTGGTTCCGGCTGATGCGGAAAAGGGGCTGCGAAAGGCTCCGGCAAGCACCTGTTCTGTGGCAGAAGGATGCGCGGATGGGCGTGGCAGTTGACGGTCTTTGCCCACCCAGCGCAGACTTGCGGAGGAACCAATGGTGTACGTTCTCCTTCCTGCCGCAGCAGTGGTGTTGTACAATAAAAGTTGACACAGGGAACTCAAAGAGCCAATATATAGAAAAGGAGAAACAGGAGGCAAGAAGAGATGGCTCGGAATCACGAGTTGATCGTCTGGAGGAACTTGAACCATACGATGCGGGCAATATGGCGCTTTCACTGGGAGGCGACCTTGGTTCATGTTTTATACAGCCGGATCGGAAGTATATGGAGAACGATATGCAATCCATTATGAATGCCGAACTTGATTTGAGGGCAATCCAGACGATATTCTGAGATATGGTGGAGCGGCTGCTTGCGGCTGGCTGGTGTCTGCGCAATTAGACCATCAAGTGTTTATTTTCAAATTGTTCAAAAACCTCACAAAGAAACTCCATTTTTATCCGGTACAATGTAGACGTACTTAAGAAGACACTGTCCCCCGCGAATGCGAGGCAATAGCCAATGCGGCGGGCAGACTACCAACCATCTCCTGACAGCCGCAAATGTTTGGGAGTTCTCATATACAGGCAGCGCCGCTTTCTCCTCCTTTCCACGGCGCTGCCTGTTTTAGATTCTGCGCAGCAAAAAGCTCTCCGTTTCAACCGAAGCGGAGAGCTTTTTGCATGTTCGGGATCTGGTGTTCAGCGCAGGTCCCGCAGACGGGCGGCGGGGAGGGTGGAACTCAAAAACGTCCACACAGCGTCCTGACTGTCGTTCACGAGGTAGGCTTGGGTCTGCTGGACATAGAGGTAAACGGCATCGGGGGTGCGGTAGGCGATGTGGAGGTCCTGCCACGGGTACTGATGGCTTGGCTCCGGGCGGTCCTGCTCGCCCGCCATCCAGACGGCAAGGCCGGCGTCATCGAACCGGAGGCGGTAGAACGGGCGGGGGAGGCCCAGCTTTTTGATGGTGGTGCGCAGGTCGCGGAAGAAGGTGTAGAAGTACACGGCCGGGAGCCCCAGCGCCACTACGGCCAGCACCACAGCCAGCAGGGCGGCACCTTCCCGCACGCCCACCTGCGACAGGCAGATACAGGAAAACACCAGCAAGATGGCCGTAAAGGCCAGCGGGCGCCGCCAGCGCTTCTGGTGGCGGAACAAGTCGAAGGAGCGGAACTTGTGGAACGATGCGGCGTCCATGGTGATGGAAACGCTGATGGGCTGCAACATGGATAACATCTCCTTTTTTAGGCATAGTACCATATTTTTTTTCGCGAGGCAAGCGCAATCTTGCGCAAATGGCAGAAAACGTGGTAGAATAAGACGATTCATGGTTTGAAAATTTTGCCGGGAGGGGAAGAAAGTGCATCGACAAAGTACGCTCAAGCAGCGGATGATCCTGTGTCTGGCAGCTTTTTTTGTGGCCTTGGCGGCCCAGATCGTGCTGAGCTTTTACCAGTCCGGCACGGTGCTGCGGGAGCTGGACGACCAGATGGGCAACTTCAATGCCATCAGCCGCTTTCAGAACGGCGTGGAGCGCAGCCTGACGGCGCTGGACGAATACCGCTGGGAGTACGGCGACACGGATGCCTTCTTGACAGAGCTGGACAGCGCTTTCTCTACGATGAACGCATGGCTGTGGCGGATTGACGGCAGCCTTGACACCGTGAGCGAGGAGCAGTATCTGCTCTACAGCGCCGTCTGCACCACCTATAAAAGCTACGCAGCCCTCATCGACGAGGTGAAGGCGGATGTTGCCGCCGGGGCCGACGCCCAAGCGGCCCAGCTCTATTATAGTAAAGTCTCGCCCTGCGGCGGATATCTGCGGCAGTATGCCCAGCAGCTATTGAACACCGCCATCTCGGACGCGCAGGGCACCTACATGACCGTCTCGGAACTGAGCAGCCGGGTCAAGTGGGCCCAGACCGTCGTGGTGGGGCTCTGCCTTGCGCTGGGCCTTGTGATGGCGTGGTCGCTGATGCGGCTGCTGACGCCGGTGCAGGAGATGATCGGGGCCTCACAGGCCGTCGTCCGGGGCGAGCTGGACACGCCGGACATCCCGGTGCCCCGGCAGGACGAGATGGGCCGGTTGATCGACGCGTTCAACCGGATGAAACACTCGATGGCCCAGCAGGTGAACACCCTGCGGGAGAAAAACGAGATGGAACAGGCGCTGCACCAGCAGAAGACACAGGCGCTGGAACTGCAGAACCGGATGGAGCGGAGCCGTTTGCAGCAGCTGCGCAGCCAGATCGACCCGCATTTCCTGTTCAACACCCTGAACGTCATCCTGCAGACGGCAGGGCAGGAGACGGCCTACCGCACCCAAGCGCTCATCACGGCGCTGAGCCATCTATTGCGGTACAGCCTGATGAGCAACGACGAGCAGGTGCCCCTCTCCCGCGAGGTACGGATCGTGGACGAGTATTACTCCATCTACCACGTCCGCTTCGGCGAGCGGGTGCAGATGGAATGGCGCATCTCGGACTCCATCGACCTGACCGAGACGCTGGTGCCCTCGTTTATTTTGCAGCCCATCGTGGAAAACGCCTTCAAGCACGGCATCGCCCCCAAGGAAGAGGGCGGCCGGGTCCGCATCCGGGTCAACCCGCTGCGGGACAAGGGGCTGCTGTATATCAGCGTCTGCGACAACGGTGTGGGCATTGCGCCCGAACAACTGCACGAATTGCAGACGGCGCTGGAATCCCCCGACGAGCGGTGGGAGCATATTGGTGTGTACAACGTAGCGGCGCGGCTGCGGCTGCTGGATCCGCGCTGTGCGTTGAAAGTTCGTTCCCATCCGGGGCGGGGCACGGCGGTGAGCCTGTACCTGCCCCTTGTGGAACCCACAGAAGAGGAGGACTTGGATGATGATTCGCTTGTTGATCGCGGATGATGAGCGGCTGGAGCGCGAAGCTCTGGCGGAGATGGTGACGCGGCGGTTCGTGGAGCACGAGATCGTGCTGGAAGAAGCCGAGAATGGCCGCAAGGCAGCAGATACGGCGATCCTGTGGGGGGCGGACCTCATCCTGATGGACATCGAGATGCCGGGCATGAACGGCCTTGATGCGGCCCGCGCTGTGCTGGCTCAGCGGCCCGGCTGCAGGGTCATCTTCGTAACGGCCTACAGCTTGTTCCAGTACGCCCACGAGGCGGTGCATCTGGGGGCGTGCGACTATCTGCTCAAGCCGGTGGACCCCGACGAGCTGGAAGCCTCGGTGCGCCGGGCTATGCGGCAGATCGAGACGGAGCGGAAGCTGGAAGAGCTGGCCGCCGCCCAGCCCCAGCAGGAGCAGACGGAGACCGAAGAAGAGGCGGAAGACGCCCCCGAGGAGGGCGAGAACAGCCAGACGGCCCTCGTCATGGCCCATGTCCGCCGCTACCTCGAGGATAATTATATGTTCGATCTGTCGCTGGACAGCGTGGGCGAGATCCTGCACATCAGCCCGGCCTACCTGTCGGCGCAGTTCAAGAAGTACCAGAAGATGAACTTCCTCGACTGTCTCACCGAGCTGCGCATCAACGCGGCAAAGGAATTGCTGACCGACCCCTTCCGCTCCTCGGCGGAGGTGGCGTCGATGGTGGGCTACGAGGATGCCAGCTACTTCGCCCGGGCGTTCAAGAAACGCACCGGCATGACCCCCACCCAGTACCGCCGTCAGGCCGGCCAGAAGGCAAAGGCCGACCCGGAGGCCGGGCTGTGAGCGGGCGGATGATTTCCCGCCGCACTGTGCTGGCGCTGGCCGCCTGTACGGCGCTGGGCGCTGTGGGCTGCAGCAAGACGGAAGAGTACACCGGCCCGGAGCTCATCCTGCGCTACGCCGAGAACCAGCCCGAGGATTATCCCACCACTCAGGCCGCTCTGGCCTTTGCCGACCTCGTGGCCGAGCGGACGGAGGGGAGGGTCAAAGTCGTGGTCTACAGCGGCGGGGAGCTGGGGGCCGAACAGAGCGTCATCGAGCAGATGCAGTACGGCGGCATCGACTTTGCCCGCGTCTCCCTGAGCCAGCTGGCCGAATACGTCCCGGCGCTGAGCGTATTGCAGCTGCCCTACCTTTACGAAGACGCCAGCCAGATGTGGCGGGTGCTGGACGGCAGCATCGGCGACGATTTTCTGGCCATGCTGGACGAGATGGATCTTGTAGGCCTGTCGTGGTTCGATGCGGGCGTCCGCAGCTTCTACACCCGCGAAAAGGTCACGGATCTGGAACAATTGCAGGGGCTGACCCTCCGGGTGCAGGAGTCGGACATGATGAGCGAGATGATCACCGACCTTGGCGCAGAGCCGGTGCAGGTGGTGTACAGTCAGGTCTATGCGGCCCTCCGCAACGGTCAGATCGACGGGGCCGAGAACAACTGGCCCAGCTACGACGCCATGGGCCATTACGAGGTCGCGCCCTACTTTTTGCAGGACGAGCACACCCGCGTGCCGGAGATCCAACTGGCCAGCACGGCCGCCATCGAAAAGCTGGAAGCCCTTGACCCCTCTTACCCGGAGGTGCTGCGCACCTGCGCGCGGGAGTCCGCCCGCACCGAGCGGCGGCTCTGGGCCGAGCGGGAGGCCCGCAGTGAAAAGGAACTGCGGGAGTGGGGTGTGGAAGTGACCACCCTGCCCGATGCCGAAAAGCAGAAATTCCGCGCCGCCGTCCAGCCTCTCTATGACCGGTTCGCCGATCAGGCGGAGCTGCTGGAGAGAATCAAGGAAAGTTGAGATAAAAGCTTGGAAAATCGAAATGAATTTTATGTTGCATCCTACTCCTTGTCGAGAACGTCAAATTAAACTATAAAAACTTGTGCATATCATCCAAAAGTAATTTTCACATTCTTTCGAAAATCAGGACATTTTTTGAAATCCCTTGTCCCGGCTTAAAAAATTTGCTAAAGTGTGAACAGCGAATGAACGACGGCGCGGGCCCTGTGCAGGACGTGCCGTCCGGAGAAAATTTTAGGAGGATTTACTTATGAAAAAGATCACTCGTCGCAGCTTCCTCGCAGCAGCCGGTGTTTCCGCCGCTGCTCTGGCTCTGACCGCTTGCGGTGGCTCTTCCAACAGCACCACCAGCACCGCTGCTTCTTCCGCTGCAGCTTCTACCACCGCCGGTGATGCAGCCGCTGCTGCTTCCGACCCGAAGGTGACTCTGGTTTACGCCGAGGTCAACCCGCTGGACACCATCGTTGGCCAGACCGCTACCCACTTCAAGGAGAAGGTCGAGGAACTGACTGGCGGTTCCGTCGTCATCGACGTGCAGGCTTCCGGTGTTCTGGGTTCTGAGAACGACGTTCTGGACGCCATTCTGGGCGGCTCCACTTCCATCGATATGAGCCGTATCTCCGCTTTCGCACTGACCAGCTACGGCTGCAACAAGTCCAAGCTGCTGAGCATCCCCTTCACCTTTGAGAACCGTGCACACTTCTGGAACTTCGCAAACAGCGACCTCGCTCCGGAGTTCCTGAACGAGCCGCAGGAGCTGGGTCTGCCCGTTCGCGGCATCTTCTACGGCGAGGAGGGCTTCCGCCACTTCTTCACCGTCAACCCCGTTTCCGGCATTGAGGACTTCAAGGGCCTGAAGCTGCGTGTGTCCAACGACCCCGTCATGAACGGCATGGTCGAGGGTCTGGGCGCGAACCCCACCGTCGTTTCCTTCGGTGAACTGTACAGCGCACTGCAGACCGGCGTTGTGGATGGCGCTGAGCAGCCCATCGCAAACTACAAGTCCAACGCTTTCCCCGAGGTTGCTAACAACCTGATCTTGGACGGCCACACTCTGGGCGCTGTGCAGGCTGTTATCACCGACAACGCATGGGGCAAGCTGACCGCTAACCAGCAGGCTGCTGTTATGGCTGCTGCTGCCGACACCCAGAAGTTCAACGCTGATCTGTCTGAGACCGCTGAGAACAAGGTTCTGGAAGAGCTGCGCTCCTCCGGCTGCAACGTTGTGGATGTGGACGACAAGACTCCCTGGCAGGAAGCTTGCGCCAAGGTCATCAAGGACAACACCTCTGATCAGGCTGAGCTGTACCAGAAGCTGCTGGACATGAAGGCATAAGCTGGCTTTCCATCCAATCTAAGTAGTACATTGCCCGGCGGAGGCCCACGGGAATACGCCCGCAGGCTTCGCCGGGTTTTTATATGGAGGAATTTCTATGCCGAAAATCTTTACCACTCTGGATAAGATCAGACCGGCGTACGACTTTACCTACAAGGTGGTTCTGTTCATCTGCAAGATCCTGCTGATCGCAGATATCCTCATTACCACGATGTCGGTCATTGGCCGTTACGTCCCCTTTATCCCGGACCCCTCCTGGTCTGAGGAGGTCGTTCTGACCTGCATGAGCTACATGGCCGTGCTGAGTGCTGCTCTGGCCATCCGCCGCGGTGCCCACATCCGCATGACCGCATTTGATGTCTACCTGCCCAAGACCGTGCTGAAGTGCCTTGAGATCCTGTCCGATGTGGCCGTCTTTGCACTGGGCGTCATCATGATGGTGGTCGGCTGGAACTACGCCACCACGCTGGGCGGCCGCGGTTTCTACGTCTCGATGCCTTGGCTGAGCCGCTTCTGGATGTACTTCCCGGTGCCTCTGGCCGGTGTTGCCATGATCATCTTTGAGATCGAGGCCGTCTACAACCACATCAAGAGCTTTTTTGTAAAGGAGGAGAACTGATATGACAGTACAGACACTGGCAATTGTTGTCCTTCTGGTCAGCTTCTTCGTAATGATCTTCCTGCGCTTCCCCATCGCGTATGCGGTCGGCCTGTCCAGCGTGTTCTGCATGTTGGTGCAGGGTCAGGCGCTGACCGATGTCTGCCGCCTGATGGTCAAGGGCATCTCGTCCTTCAGCCTGATGGCTGTGCCGTTCTTCATCACCATGGGCGTGCTCATGGGCTCCGGCGGTATTTCCGAAAAGCTGATCGCGCTGGCTGACGCCTGCGTCGGCTGGATGCGCGGCGGCATGGCCATGGTCAACATCGTGGCTTCCTACTTCTTCGGCGGCATTTCCGGTTCTGCTTCGGCCGATACCGCTTCCATCGGTTCCATCATGATCCCCATGATGGTCGATCAGGGTTACGACGCCGACTTCTCCACGGCTGTTACCATCACCTCCTCCTGCGAGGGTCTGCTGGTCCCGCCGAGTCATAACATGGTCATCTACGCAACCACCGCGGGTGGTATCTCCGTCGGCAGCCTGTTCCTCGCGGGCTACCTGCCCGGCGCTCTGCTGGCCATCGTCCTGATGGTCGGCTCCTACATCATCTCCGTCAAGGAGAATTACCCCAAGGGCTCTCCGTTCAGCATCAAGGGCTTTATCAAGCAGATGGGCACCTCCGTCTGGGCACTGGCCGCTGTCATCATCGTCGTGGTCGGCGTCGTCGGCGGCGCGTTCACTGCCACCGAGTCCGCTGCAATCGCAGTTATCTACTCGCTGTTCGTTTCCGTCTTCGTCTACAAGGGCCTTGACTGGAAGGGCGTCTGGCACGCTCTGGACGAGTGCGTGAACACCCTGTCCATCGTCCTGATCCTGATCGCCACCTCTGCGGTGTTCGGCAACTGCCTGACCATGCTGCACGTGCCCGATCTGGCTGCAAACGCCATCACCAGCGTGACCGATAACCCCTACATCATCGCTCTGCTGATCGACCTGATCATTCTGATTCTGGGCTGCATTATGGATATGGCCCCCATCATCCTGATCGCAACCCCGATCCTGCTGCCCATCGCAACGTCCATCGGCATCGATCCCATCCAGTTCGGTATCATCGTGGTCCTGAACTGCGGCATCGGTCTGCTGACTCCCCCTGTCGGTGCGGTCCTGTTCATCGGCTCTGCCGTGGCGAAGCGCCCGATGGAGAAGGTCGTCAAGGCCACCCTGCCGTTCTACCTGTGCATGTTCATCGCCCTGCTGCTGCTGACGTTCATCCCCGATATCAGCCTTGCCATCCCCAAGCTGCTCGGCGGCTACGTCAGCCCCATCGCAAACCCGCTGGGCCCGGTGTTCATCCACTAAACAAGTCATTCTCTCCTTCTTCTCCACAATTGTATAGAATGCGGAACAAGACCCCCGGCGTAAGCCGGGGGTCTTGTTCTTTTGTCAGAGCAGCTTTTTCAGCGTCGTTTCCCGCAGACCCGCCAGCTTATCGGGCCATGTGTTCAGGCGGGCAAGATCGCGGAGGAACTGGGCTTCGGTGAGGTCGGAAGTTGCCGCTTGCAGCAGTACATTCCGTGTAAAAAGAAAAACATTGTCCGAACTGGAATAAAAAATCAGCTCGACATGACCGGAGAAGAGGGAAAACAGCGCCGTGCGCAGCTCGTGGGAGCCGAACAGAGGAACGAGGTCGGAATCTTTCAACAACAGCACGTCTGCTTGTGGAAAAAATTGCAGGGCCGTTTCGCGCAGGGCGGCGGCGTCCGGCCAGCAGGGAGCGGCTTCCGCCATCCGGGGCGCATAGCAGACGAAGGCTCCGGCGTCCCGCGCGGCGGCAATGGC